>Ga0181408_1000036_pt1 | contig 35756 bp, 20 predicted proteins | sample 31SPOviralmetaG_FD_130137 | JGI IMG/M metagenome (GOLD analysis project Ga0181408, IMG submission 130137) | Marine viral communities from the oligotrophic San Pedro Time Series (SPOT) site, San Pedro Channel, CA, USA - 31 SPOT_SRF_2012-02-16 | ecosystem: Environmental > Aquatic > Marine > Strait...
AGTATTGTTATGTTTGTATCTAAGGCTTGTGCATTAGTTCTGAACATACCACCATTCTTAAAGTTACCCTTGAACTCTGCTGTAGGTGTTATTGTTCCTGCTGATAACTCAAGAAAGTATACAAAGATATTGCCTGTACCACTTGAGGGTGCAGCACTAAATGTTAATGTTGAGCCATCAGGTACAGTATAAGCTGCACTATCTTGAACAACACCATCAACACTTACAAGTATCTCTTGTACTGAACCTACTGTTCTTCCAAGTGCAAAGGTTGTATCAGAACCATCACCATTAAATCTTACGACAGCAGGTGGTGCTTGGAAGTTAGCAGGTACGTTGTTGCCAATGTATGCCATATTATGTTATCTCCATGATACTTAATGTACCACTTAGTTTATCAGCAACACTACAATCTATAGATAGTTTATCACCAGTTTCTAAAATTACTTTGTTACCAGCAAGTAATTCCAAACTAGAGCCAACAGGTATAGGAGCTCCATTTACAACTATACTTGTGCCATTAGAAACATTATTATTACCACCTCTATTACTTGTTGTGCTAACTAATCTTACGTCAGCAGTAACTTGTGCAGTATGAATATTAGTTAATATTAATCCAAGAACAACTGTGGTGGTACTGCCTGCTACAGTATATAAATCATACGCCAGACCACTATTTGCACCTGCTGTCGCTGGTTCTGCTGCAAAATTAACTACTTTAAATGTGTTTGCCATGTTTTATTCCTTTATCTTCCTATTTATAACTTTTAACCAAGAGCAATCGCAAGAGCAGTTGGGTCTTCTATATTTGCCTGAACTAAAGTTACTACTCTAGATAATGCAGCTTTTCTATTTGTTCCACCAGCACCATCATCTACAACAATTAAATCAGAGGTAGTTAAGTCTGCACCAATGTCAGTTCCACCATCAATATCTAAATCTGCAATAGGTACACCACCATCTGGAAATACTGGATTTTGTGAGAATGTTACAACTCCACTACTAGATATTGCCATTGCATCTGCATCACCAGCAGAACCTATATTACCATCATTTGGAATAACGATATTTCCACCAGTAGTCATAAGACCAGCACCAGTATAAGTACCACTCACATCTAAGTTTGCATTAACATCTACTAGGGTTGCATTTAACTCTATTTCATCAGTTGCATTTATATCTAATACAGTAGCACTTGGAGCATTTATAAATTGAGATGCATCATTGAATTGAATTGCCATAGTACTGTTTAGTAAAATACCAGTATCATGAACATGGGTTAGAACAACATCATCATTTGCACCAAAAGATAGAGTTGCTCCGTCATGCTGTAACTCTAAATCTTGAGTTAAAGTTACGTCACCATCAGCACCTATTGCAATCGCATTTGTATCAGATGCACTACCAATAGTTCCAGCATCTGGTATTACAATGTTTCCACCAGTAGTCATAAGACCAGCACCAGTATAAGTTCCAGATACATCAAGGTTTGCGTTGACATCTACTAGAGTTGCGTTTAGTTCTATTTCATCAGTTGCATTGATGTCCAATATAGTAGCACTAGGTGCATTAATAAATTGAGATGCATCATTAAACTGTATTGCCATTGTACTATTGAGGAGTAATCCAGTATCATGAACATGGGTTAGAACAACATCATCATTAGCACCAAAGGATAAAGTTGCACCATCATGTTGTAATTCTAAATCTTGAGTTAAAGTAACATCTCCATCAGAACCGATAGATACAGCATCTGTATCCGATACAGAACCAATTTGGCCACCATTTGGAACAATAAGATTACCACTAAGAGTAAGAATTTGAGATGCATTAAATGTTGCTGCAGTTGAACTATTAGTTGTAAATGTAATTACATCAGAACCAGAGAATGCTATTGACGTATTGGCGTCTGTATCACCTTTTATAGAGTCTAAAGATACTGCCCCTATATTGGTAATATCTAGATCACCGAAATCTCCATCTGCTCTATTTCTTGCTCTACTCATGGTTTAATCCTTTTATTTATTTATGCACCATCATACTTCAGCATACGACTATCAGGCCATGTTTGACCTTTGCCTGGTTTACCTTGTGAAGTAAATATTTGTTTAGTTCCATCTGAAGATAATCCAGTTAATGATACCACAGCTTCATCTCCACAGTTACTATGTGATTCAGAAAGTTTGAATGTATTTGTTGTTGCAGAGTGTACAAAGTAAGTTGTATTATCTACAAGTCCACCTATTACTGCAGCATTCTCATCATCAGAGTTTAATCCTACATTATAGTAAACTCGTTCGTCATCTACGAAACCATGTCCGTTACTTGTAATTGTATTATTAGTTGTACTTACAACACTTGAAGATGTTGCATCAATTTCTTTTGCAGTAGATGATGCACCAGCAGTTGTTTCATATATTGCTTGTAATCCAGCAATATCAGATGCAGAATTTATTGCAGTTTTTAAAGAACCATAGTTTGTTCTTACAGCAGTTCTGTATGCAGTAATCTCATCTGGTGTTGCAGTATTTGTTTCAGCCTTACGAACAACATACCAATCTGAATCTGAAAGCATACTTGCTGATGATTGTTTTGCTTGTGATACTAAAGTTATTTTTAAATCTGCAACTGGTTTTGGTAGTAATGCATCTCCATCAGAGTTCCAACCATAATAGTAAAAGTTATCGAATGACCCTAATGGTGCTTCCCATGTAAGATTCATAGTATTCTTTTTGTAATCTTCAGTCCATATCATCCAATTACTTGGGTGTTTAATGCCGTTACTATCTGTCCAGCCCCTACCCTCTTTGAGATATTTTCCATCTGCAGTTTTCCAAGGCATTATTTTTCTCCTAATTCTTTACTTCTATTTATAATACTTCTATCGAGCATTCGCATACTTAAATGATGCTTCGGCAAATGCCATATATATATATGAACCACTAGTGCTTCCATTATTAAAATTTCTATGCCCTGCACTTGTTCTTGCTTTAAAACCATTACTTAAAAAATCTACATTAGTGTCAAAATTACTTTCTGGCCCAGAGTTGTTTGCATACAAAGTTGAAGAACTACCAGTTATTTCATTAAAGGGTGTTCTTACTGAATCATTCATTACCCAATCATTATCACTATCTATTCTTTTAACCATAACCCAAGCAGGCCTAAATCCAGTAAAGACAAAAGTACCATCTGCATTGCCATTTCCAATATAGCCACCAAATTTACTGTAGCCTTCTACCTCTGCGAAACAATAAGCAATCATGTCATCACCATTTCCATTGACTGAATTTGAATCAACATTTGCTTGATGAGTAGAATAAGTAGAATTACCAACTGTTTTTATATATCCATTTGAATGCCCTGCAGGCTCAACTTCATACAAATTTCTTGATAAAAATTCTGTATGTTGACCTGTGTTATCATTAGTTAAATTTTTGTGCCAAACTCGCCAATGAACTGCAACATTACTAGCACCTGTAGTGTCATCTCTGTTTTTAGTAATAATCCAAGCAGGAGTTACTCCTAAACCATGACCAATCGTAGCATTATTAGTATTATTACCAACAAAAGTTACAATACTAAACCCTGCTGTTGTGTTTGCTTGTACTGTACTTTGTATAGAGCCATCATCATTTGTTGATGTATTGCTACCATTTGCTTTCCAGTTCCAAGCTACATATGTATGGGAACTATTATTAATATAATTTTCAGATGTGCCTACAGTAAAACCCTTTAAATCAAATGAAGCAAATGCTGTTGTATCTGTTCCCTCTGCATTGGTATTATCAGAACTTAAATATATCCCTTCACCTCTAGAAGAATCATAAAGAACATGAGTTCTAGTATCTGACCTTGCTTTAATCCAAGTCCAATCAGGTTTAAAAGATATTTCTCCACCTACACTAGCATCTCCTGATGTTATACTATGTCCATTTTGACTATTGCCAGTATAAGTAAGTGTGCCAAAATGATCTACTGCTTGTGTATTAGAATTAGGGCCGATGGTTGGTTCTGGTAGGTTAGCTGAACATAGTGCTAGAAAGCCTGATGGTGGTGCAAAGAAAAACTTGCCATTCCCTTCACTATCGGCAGTTCCAGCACCAGAATTAGATGGAGTTTTTGCAGCAGTGGTACTGTCCATAACTCCTGCAAATGTTGGGTCTTGTCCAAAGTTAAAACTTATATTTGTTGATGTTGAATGGGGGTTTCCATAAATTCCATAATAATGACCATCACCAGTTGGCACTTCAGAACCACTAGCAAAAGCATTTGTAGAAGTTCCTGCTTCTATCTCTGCTTCAGTTGCAGAGTTTTCCCAAGTGTTATTCTTCCCAAAAAATATGTTATTATTTTCTAAATCTATTGCTATTTGTAAAACATCGCCTAAGGCAAATGAACCAACTCTTGAACTAACACTTGTACCATCTATCTGTGCAGTACCATTTCCCAACCAAAAGTATTCATCATAGGTTCTTGCAGGTCTTGCAAATACACCAATTCTTACATAGTTATTAGCTACCCAAGCATTGACTGTAACTTCTGCATACCATTTTCCAGAGTTTACTAAAAAATTATTTTTTCCATTAGTCCAACCTGAACTAGAACCAGTTACTTTTAGATTACCCTCTGAATAAGTTCCTTTGTTATAACTTTGATATTCACTTGCACCCTCTGCTAAACTTGCTAATAAGGTGCTAAAGTTATTTTCTGGACAATCAGGCAATGCACAATCATGTGCTTCTACATTTGTATTAGCTGTAGATGTCCAATGGCGTGAATTACCACTTGAATCTGCACCAATCGTAGTTGCACTTGGACTACCAACTCCAACTTGGTCGAATTTTAGGTGCCAACCTTTATTACCGAATGATGCTCCAGAATAGGTCTTCGGAATGAATACACCACCTTTAAATTCACCTACTGTATCAACTGGTGAAACAGATGAACCATCTAACCACCACCAATCAGATAAATAAACATTACCACCATAAGAAGCATTGCTATGTCCAAAGAAATGTGTTTTGTTTTGATTAAGAGCAACTGTATCAGCATTTAATGATGGAGCAGTTGCTGTTGCAAAAGATGTTTCTCTAACACCATTTACCCAAAGTTGAACTCTATCTCCTGCTGTACTATCTGTGGTATCTATTCTTACCCAGAGATGATACCAATTAGAAGTATCACGAAACTTTCTATTAGTTATATAACTAAAAGTTGTTGAACCACCTGCTGTTAAATCTTGCACAGCAATATAATCATCAGTATGTAAAAATATATAACCTTGTGCAACACCACCACCACCTAATGTGGAAGAAAGTACATTAGAGTAAAATCCAGTTTGCTGTCTTTTTAACCAACCACCAAATGACATAATTTTAGTGCTTGTAGGTGACGCTCCATAATCTCTAGTTAAAGTTTGGCCAGGAATATTTCTGTATGACGTTGTAGCTGCACCATTGTAAAACTCTGATACACCATTGAACATGGTTGTTTGTAGTGGACTTGTCATTAACCAAATGCCTTCTGAACTGCCCCTAGTATTACTGACCCAGAAGCACTAACTGCATAAGGTATAATATCTCTTGCGTTTGCAGCAGTACTTAATGTGATACCACCAGAACCAGCAGTTTCGTAATCTCCATGTAATGAAACTGTTCTGCTGCCTGTACCATCTTGAATAAAGACAATAAAACCAGACTGACCAGCAACTTCATTAGATGCAGTCAAAGATGTTATATTTCCTGTGAGTGTTAATACGAAGTTTGTGTGTAGTGAAAAATCTAAAGCAACATCTCCAGTATTAGAAGTATCAGTTAATGTTTTACCAACAACGCCTTTTGAGAAAGTTGTTACACCAGTTGATGCAATTGTTATAACGTCTACGTCTGAAGCAACACCAATAGTTTTTCCGTCACCTATGATTATATCATCAGTAAAAGTTGCAATACCAGTTATGGCTGCAGTTCCACTAATTTCTACGTTTGCATTAATATCTACTAGAGTTGCATTAAGTTCTACTTCATCTGTCGCATTAATATCTAATACTGTTGCACTTGGAGCAGTTATATTTTGACTTGCATCATTAAATTGTAATTGACTTGTTCCATTTAAGAGAATACCAGTATCTGCAACATGAGTTAATGTAACGTCATCATCATCACCTAAAGAAATTACTGCACCATCAGCAAGAAATAAATCTGAAAACTCTAATGCAGTTGTACCAAGTGCAGCTCCGTCACTTGCATCTGGAACAAAAGCAGTTGTCGCTGTAATTGTTGTACCTTGTATTGTACCACTTGATGTAATATTACCAGAACCTATAGTTCCTAAACCAGATACGTTTCCACTTGTATCGAATGTGTAGTTACCATCTGTGAATACACCATCAATAGTTAGATTACGAATTGTACCGATATCTTTATTTGAATCTAGGACAAGTACTTTAGATGCAGCTGCAGTTCCAGCAGTTATTCCATCTAACAGTTCTAGTTCTGCTTCTGTTAATACTGCACTACCAATACCGATTGATGTAGTTGCAGTTAGAGTACCACCAGAAACTATAGTTCCAGAAACATCTAAGTTTCCGTTTACGTCAATCAGAGTTGCGTTTAATTCTATCTCGGCATCTGCATTGATATCCAATGTGGTTGCGTTTGGAGCTCCAATGTTTTGACTTGCATCATTAAATTGTAATTGACTTGTTCCGTTTAATAACAATCCAGTATCTGCAACATGAGTAAGAATAATATCTTGGTCATTACCAAACTGAATTGTTCCACCATCTGCAAGAAATAAGTCTGACCATTCTAAACTTGCAGTACCTAATGCTTGTCCATCTGCACTTGATGGAGTGTTTGCACTTGCAGTTGCAAAAGACAAAACACCACTACCATTTGTTTGTAATGTTTGTCCAGAACTTCCATCAGCAGTTGGTAAACTAAATGCAACACTATTAGATGTTAGAATTAGTTTAGAACCATCTGAATGAATACTTTCTGCAGCATCATTAAACTGGATTACACTTGTACTATTTAAGAGTAATCCAGTATTATGTACATGAGTTAAGGTTACTTCAGCATCAGCACCAAACTTAATGATGTTGGCATCAGATGCCAATAACAAATCATCAGTTAAAGTTAAATCATCTCCAATCGTCAAGTCGGTAAAACTTGCGACTGCTTCTGTAATTCTACTTAGTGCCATACTCGACTACCTTTATTTTGCTTCAGTTTTTACCTCAACATTTTCGTCTGGTTTCGCTTCTGACTTTTCATCTTCTGATGCTTTCATTGAAACCATAAACGCATTTGTGAAAGCGTTTTCTGCAACTTGAATTTGATCTAACTCAAACTTCTTATTTGCAATCTGTGCTTTACAAGAACGAATCTGTTTGATAAAATAACTTTGTTCTTCGTTAAAATCTTCTTCTGTATATTTTGTACCATTAATGTTAATCACTTCTGACATATTGTTTTCTCCTCAAGGTTAAATATTTTGTCACTTCTATTTATAATTTATTTTACTATGCATCTTCTAATGCTGTAATTCTTGCTTCTAATGATTCTATTTTTGTAATAGCTTCTTTTAATGCACCTGTTAGTAATGGTACTAATTTAGCTTGGTCAATACCTTGTGGGTTAATACTTCCATCTCCATTAACACCATCTTTTTCACCACTAATTGCTTCAGGCACAACCTCAGCTACTTCGTGTGCTACAAAACCATCTAAAGTAGTATCTGTATCAACCTTAAAATTAAATCTTCTTGGTAATAATTTATTTACCCTGTCCATAGCACCTGTCATGTCTACTACATTTTCTTTTAATCTGTAGTCTGAGCTTGTGTTAAAAGATGTAGATGTTCCATTTGTTTTGATACTACCTACTTCTCCATACCCATTACTAAAACACACTTGACTTTCTGCTCCAGTTCCAACTCTACCAACATGGAGAGCAAAATCAGTTCCAGTTCCAGAACCTTGATAACATAATAATCTAGTTGTTTTACCATGTCTTGTAGGATTAGCGTCACCCATAGCTATAGCTTCTTGACCTGCATCACACACAAATAAATTAACGAGACTGTCACCTTCAATACGGAAGTTTAAATCTGCACCACCATCATTAAAAACTGTTTCAGTAATATCATAAAAAGCTCTACTTGTTGTGTTACCTGCTACCATAGTTCTTACATCTAGTGAACCATATTCTGACCCATTTGTAACGTCTTCCACTACACCTAACATTTGTATGACTTCGTGTGAGTTACCAGCATCATCATCTGCTTTCCAAACAATCAAACCAATATTGTCTGCATTTGCTGGACTGCCACTATCTCTATTTAATTCTAATCTTGGGCCAGAACTTGAATCTGCATCTGTTGATTTGAGTACGAGTTGTGCAGTATTGTCAGCAGTTGTAATTGTTGCACCAGCACTTGATGTAATTGCACCATCAACTTGTAGAGTAGATGCCATATCCACAGCACCATCAATATCTACTACGTCAAGGTTAGTTGTTCCGTCTACGTCTATGTCACCAGAAATATCTAGTGCAGTACCGATTAGTGTTTGTGTAAGTGTGAGTTGTCCATTCGCAGCAATTGTAATCGCATCAGCATCTGAAGCTGAACCGATAGTTCCACCATCTTTAATTAGTATATCATCTTTGAATGTTACAATACCAGCAGATGAAATTATCATAGCGTCTGCCGCTGATGCAGAACCTATCTGACCATCATCAGCAATTTTAATATCGTGATTAAATATAGCAGTACCTGCATCTGAACCATCAAGTGTTAACATTGTAATATCAGAACTATTATCTGTGCCCTTGAATATAATATCTGAATCATTTGCAGCAGCATCTATTGTGATATTTCCAGAAGAAGTTGTAATATTAACAGCAGCATCACCAGCAGATATGTCATCGGCTGCACTTGATAATCCAGCTTGAAAATATGTTTTAAATGTAGCAGCACTTGTAACTTTCATTGTGCCACCATCATTGTGAATAATACCATCACCATCTGCAACCGCAGTCGTTCCTACTGTTGAATCACCATCAAGAAAGTTTATTTCTGTAGTTGTAGCTGTAACACCATCTAAAAGATTTAATTCTGTGGCTGTTGAGGTAACTGCTACATTTTCATTTATCTTTGGTGAAGTAAGTGTTTTATTTGTTAATGTCTGTGTTGCTGCAATACCCACAAGTGTATCTGTAACAGCAGGAAGTGTTAGTGCTGTATTTCCAGAAAAATCAGAGTGTGCAGGTGCTTTAAGTGCAGCGTAATGTGCGTTTGAAGCTTCACAATATAATCTTAGTTCTGATTGTGTTCCAGTATTTTTTAGAGCAATAACACCACCACCAACTTCAAGGTCATCTCCAATAAAAACATCATCTGCAAAACCAGCAGAGTGTGCTATTATTGCACCAGAGGTAGAACTTGTTGAGTCTGTGTTTGATGAAAATGTTACTACACCAGCTGATGATATTGCAATAGCATTTGTATCTGATGCAGAACCTATTTGACCATCATTTGGAATAACAATATTCCCACCAGTAGTCATTGTTCCACCACCAGTATAAGTACCAGAAACAGTTAAATTACCACCAGAACTCAAAGACATTGTTTCTGCAGCAGCTGCTGAAGAAGCAGTATGAAAACTTAATTTTGTTGCGTTATTGGAAGAACTAAAATCTCCCTCTGACATAGCTTTGATTGCGGCTGCTACTAAAATAGCATCAGTACCCTGTGCTTCATCTGGAGCTTGAAACTGAATATCTCCAAGAACATTTCCAGATGCAATATCTGTATCCCCAGTTTGTAATGTTAATACTGTGCCTACACCAGAGTTTCCAGTTGTACTTGTATTTTTTAATTTTAAACCTTTATCGGCATCATGTGTTAGAGTAATCTCTTTGTCTGCACCAAATGATATTACACCACTATCTTTTTGAATTGCAATATTACCACGAAAATCACCACCAGTATTTGCACTTACCATATCTGCAAGTGTAAAAACATCTTGTACTATCACTTCTACTTCGTCATCAGCTGCTAATGCAGCTAAACTTGCAATTGTATTTGCTGTGTCTGTATTGTAGTCAGTGCCCTTTTTTAGTCTAACACCATTTAAAAAAACGTCAACGTATTCTGGGTCTTCAAATAGTAATGTTTTACCATTAGCATCTGCACCACTAATTGAAGTTTCACTACCAGAGGCTACATAAGTAAACCTCTCCCTAATTCCAAATCCGTCTGTACTTTTTCCAATATAAGGCATGTTTTAATCCTTTGCGTTATTCTTATTTATAATACTTCTACCTAGCATTAGCATACTTAAATGGTGCTTCAGCAAATGCCATGTATGTGTATGTACTACCATCAATATTATTATCAGTTCCATTGTTTCGTATTTTAAAACCATTACTTACAAAGTCTACATCAAGGTCTGGACTAGTAGTACCCTCAGCATCATTTGTGTTAGGTCTAAGCCAAGCATCACTTGGATTAAAAGTTTGACGTACACTATCTTGTATTACCCAATTACTAGTGTCGTTAGTTCTTTTGGTCATAATAAAAGCAGGCCTAAATCCAGTAAAGACAAACGTACCATTATTATTACCATTTCCAGTATAGCTGCCAAACTTTGAGTAGCCTTCTACCTCTGCGAAACAATAAGCAACAAAAGTTTGATTATAATTTGAAAGATTACTTGTGCCAATACTGAAAACCGAAGATGTTGGTGCAGTATTATTCCACATAGTAGATGAAAGTTGTCTACCTACAGTTGTGTCTAGTCTAGTAAAATAATTTTGTGGTGAAGATGCATCAGTACCTTTATTATATACTGCCCAATTAGGAGTTCCAAATGCTTCTCTTCTTTTTACAATATACATTGCAGGAACAGCACCTAATCCATGACCTATTGTATCAGTTGCACCTGCTCTACCAGTATAAGTAACAATGCTAAACCCTGCTGTTGTGTTTGCTTGTACTGTACTTGTTATAGAACCATCTGAATTGCTTGAGGTTGTGCCACCATTTGCTTTCCAGTTCCAAATAACTCCATTTGAACCTGCTTCATTTAAGAAAGCATTAGTACCTATTACTAAATTCCCATTAGTATTAAAACTAGTAACGCCTTCTGTACTTGTTTGTTCTGTTCCTGCTACGTTAGATTGTAAATATTTGTGTACACCTCTTGAGCTATCATATAGTTGATGTCCATAACCACTTTGATTTCTAACTTTAAACCAAGTCCAATCAGGTGGAAACCCTATGTTAAAAGTTCTTGTTGCATCATCATTACCACTATAAATAACTGTATTAAAATGGTCATCAGATTGTGTAGCAGAGTCAGGCCCTATAGTTGGCTTTGGAAGATTAGCTGAGCACATTGCTAAAAAACCTGATGGGGGTGCATAATAAAAGTCACCTATACCATTTCCATCTGTGTTGCCTTGTGCTGTTTTTGCTCCTGCAAAAGAACTATCTTGCCCAAAGTTATAAACACCAACTAATGTTCCACTATTATTACCATTTTGTGTCCAAGCATGAACTTCTCCTGTTGCTAGGTTTGCATCAGTAATAGTTCCTTGATCTGCATTATTTTTAAAAAATGTTACTTGATTATCATCCATATTTAATGCAACACCAATAATATCATCATCAGTATAAGTTGCACCATAACTTGATTCAGTTGCTCCACTAGCCATTATACCAATGCCTTTGTTTCCATTTCTATTATAGTAAACAGCATAATGTTCTGCTCTTGATCCATGTGTAACAACACCACTTACCGAAACAGAGTTTACTGTATTAGAAGTGTTTATAATTTCCCAATACCACTTACCAGAAGTTACTGCAATAGTACCAAAAACATTTCTAGTACCACTAAATTTTAAATTACCTTCTGATTGTGTCATTAAAGCTTGATTAGAGTCGGCAAATTTCTTTGCATTTTCTAAAGGATTAAGGGTGCAGAAGTTATTCTCTGGATTATCAGGTAATGCAGAATGGTTTGATAATGCTGTACTATAAGCATGAAAGTGATTTGAATTTACACTTGATGCACCTACACTATTAGCATTTACAGTTCCACTTGTAGATGCTCCATCTGTGTCTGTTCCATTAAACAACATTCTAAAACCATTTGTTCCATAAGTTATTGCAGAAGTGTCAATCTTTATAGGAATCCAAACGCCATTATTAAATTCACCAAAAGAGGTATAAGGAACTAAACTGCCATCTATAAAATTTAAATCACATAAATAACCATCTAATTCATAACCACCAAAGTGTGTTAAGCCACCAACTGTTTGGTCAACTGTATTACTAAAAGCATAGTTTTGGTCAGCAGGGTAGCTTCCATATGTAACAGTTTTAGTTTGCTCAACTCCATTTACCCAAAATCTAAGTCTGCTAGTAGTTGTGCTGTTTGCAACATCAAAATGTGCAACAATATGATACCAAGCAGAAACATCTCTAAATTTCATATCTGTGGCAACACTATATGCATTACCCAAAGTATACTCAAGCCTATCATCACTTCTAAAATAAAAAAAATCTGAATATGAAGAAGCAAAAGCACCTAATATAACTTGACTTCCATCACTCGGTGTACATCTTTTAACCCAACAAGCTATAGTATGTTTTTTTCTATCGCCTGCTGAACTTGGGTCTCTATTAATTTCTGTATTACTGCCAAGTCCTCTCCTAAATCTCATAGAAGTAGAAGTTGCACCATTATAGAATCCAGATGCTCCAAAAAATCCTGCTGGGTGGTCTCCAAAATTACTCATCTTATATCCTTATGCGAAAGCAAGTGATGGATTTCCAAGAAGTATAACGCCATCTGCCTGAACGACATATGGAATAAGGTCAATTGCATTTGCAGCAGTTGAAAGAGTATATGCAGCATCTCCAACTGTAACGTATTGTGTTCCTATCGACAATGTTCTACTTCCAGTACCATCTTGTTTAATTACTATAAATCCAGACTGACCGACAGTTTCAGTTGTTGGGTTAATTAAAGTTACGTTACCAGTAAAGGTTAGTAAAAAGTTTTGATATGTTGCAAAGTCTAGTGCTACTGAATCGCCTGTTTTATTTGCAGTTTCTACTGAACCAAGAACTGATTTACCAAATGTAACATTAGCTCCACCAATTATTAATCTATCAGTACCATCTTCGTCATACTCGATTGTTGCATCTTGGTCACTACCAAGTTTGATTGCTTTATCGTCTGCGATAAATACATCACCAAACTCCAAACTGGTACTACCCAAATCAGCTCCACCAGAAGCGTCTGGAACAAATGCTGTAGTTGCTGTAATCGTTGTACCTTGTATTGTACCAGACACATCTAAGTTTGCATTGACATCTACTAATGTGGCATTTAGTTCTATTTCATCTGTGGCATTAATATCTAAAACAGTTGCACTTGGTGCGGTTATATTTTGACTTGCATCATTAAATTGTAATTGACTTGTTCCATTTAAGAGAATACCAGTATCTGCAACATGAGTAAGTGTTACATCTTGGTCGTTTCCTAATGAAATAACAGCACCATCTGCTAAAAATAAATCAGAAAATTCTAAACTTGTTGTTCCTAATGCTGCACCATCAGCTGCATCTGGAACAAACGCTGTTGTTGCAGTTATTGTTGTACCTTGAACTGTTCCTGCACCAGTAAGTGAGCCAGACACTTCTACATTACCATTGATATCAATAGTAGTTGCGTTCAATTCTAATTCTGTATCTGATACTAAATCAAGAACACCATCAGCTGATTGATGAATATACGTTCCAGAGTCACCAAATTGCAATTGTCTAGAACCATTTAAAAGAATACCTGTGTCTGCTACATGGGTAAGAGTTACATCTTGGTCTGCACCTAAATTAATAACTGCACCATCTGCAAGAAATAAATCAGAGAACTCTAAAGAAGTAGTTCCTAATGCAGCTCCGTCAGAAGCATCTGGAACAAAGGCAGTTGTTGCAGTTATTGTTGTACCTTGTATTGTACCACTTGATGTAATGTTGCCAGAACCAATAGTTCCGATTGTTGCAATGTTTTTACTTCCATCAAGAACTACTGCCTTATTTGCAGCTGCAGTTCCAGCAGTAATACCATCAAGCATTTCCATTTCTGCTTCTGTTAATACTGCACTACCAATACCAATAGAAGTTACAGCAGTTAGTGTTCCACCTAAAGTTGTATTCTGTGATGCATCAATTGTCATTGCAGTTGTACCACCAGTTTGAATAGTTATAACATCTGAACCAGAGAAAGCAATACTTGTGTTTGAATCTGCATCCCCTGCAATAGTATCCAAACTCAAAATACCAACATCTGTTACATTTTGTTCACTAAAACTTACTGTACCAGTTACATCTAGATTCCCACCTATAGCCACATCTCCAGTTACAGTTAAATTACCACCAGAACTTAAAGACATTTTTTCTGTAGCAGCTGCAGAAGAAGCTGTTTTGAAACTTAATTTCGTTGCATTACTTGAAGAACTGAAATCACCCTCTGATACTGCCTCTATACCTGCAGCAACAAGAATTGCATCTGTACCAGTGCCCTCATCTGGTGCTTGGAAATTAATAACTCCAAGTTTATCACTTGCAGCAATATCAGTTTCACCAGTTTGTAAAACTAGAGTAAATGGTTTATCATCAGTTGTATTTGTATTTTTAAATGCTAGTCCACTATCAGCAACATGAGTAACAGTAATTTCTTTATCAATACCAAAAGTTATTTTATTGGCATCACCAGTTATATTAAAATCTCTTGCACCATGATCTGAACCAGCTTTAATTGTTTGTAATGCACCAGCTTGATGGACAACATATATTACCTCTCCGTTAGCAGGAGTTCCAGTAAATGCTAGTGTAGTTCCAGAAACAGTATATGCACTTCCTGGCTGTTGTCTTACATTTCCTACAAATACCTCTAAATCATTTTCGTGATGTGCATTTCTTGATAAAGTAAAATTAGTATTACTACCATCCCCAGTAAAGCTATCCCTTACTGTGGAAGCATAATTAGTAGCAAGACTTGTTCCTACATATGGCATTAATTACTCCTATTCACTAATTGTGTCAACTCTTGATAACCACACATCAGCTGAACTAGCTGTATCTGATTGAACCTTTAATGCATCCCCAGATTGTAAAACAAATTTTGCACCACCATCTAATATTTGTATTGCTGATGAAGCTGGAACAGGAGCATCTTTTACAAGATAATGGTCTGCACTACTAACAGTTACAAATACACTTATTTTAATTTGTGATGTAGTTACATTAGCTACATTAATTCCTACTACGGCATCATCACTATCTGCAGTAAAAATTGTTGATGCAGATGTTCCTACATTCCTTGCAATATTTCGTTCAAAATCTTGTGCCATGTTTTTTCCTTTATACTATTTATAATGCAACTGCCATGGCGGTTGCTAATCCTGTAGACGCAGACAGATTAATTTGAGCTGCTGTTTTTGTAATTGCTGTTCCCCCTAGTGAGAGTGTTCCAGTTATATTTAAGTTATCACCAATTGTAACCTCTGAAGTTGTGTGTCCAATTGTTACTGCAATCCCAGAGGTTGCTGTTGCTATTCTTAATGCACCAACATTATTATCAATAAATGAATTACTACCATCATGGTATAGTTGCATATCTTGACTAGCACCAAATTGCAAACGAGCATCAGCACTACTTGAACTATCTCCAAAAGACAAAGATGTGTTTGCCCCATCTATAGTTGTTCCAGTCATAAGAACAGTACCAGTTGCATCTGGAAATGTGATAGTCCGATCAGCAGTAGGGTCTGTAACTGTTATAAGAGTTTCAAAATTATCATTTGTTGCACCCTCAAAAGTAAGACCACCATCTTCTTTAATTTCGATATTACTGAAACTAGCAGCACCAGATTCCAAACCCTTTACGTCTGAAACTAAATTATTAAATTCAACTCTGAACTGTTCTAGAGTTGCTGAGGTTGTAACTTCTGAAGATGATATCGTCATTATTTTCTATCCAATAAAATTGTTAACATATCTTTAATTTCGTGTATTTCACACTTTAAAGTATTTATCTCTCTTGTTGCACTACGAATCTCATCTCTTTGTTTTTGTGCTTCTGCAGCTCGTCTTTTCGCCATTTCATAAGCACTACGATTACGATTTATAATAGCACCAGAGTTTGTATCTCTTGCTAAATCATTATGTCCTTTTACTTTTAAAAATTCTGTCATTTTATGTCGCCAACGCTATAACTCTTAAATCTTTAATTCGTGGTGGATTAGCCGCATCTGTACCTTGCATCACTATCTTAATTGCAAATTGAGCAAATTCTGGAAGTGGTTCACCAATACCATCATCAGTTACACCTGCAGAATAAACATAATCTTGAAAATCCTCTTGGTCTAGAGATGCAGCTATTGTTTTATCTGGTATACCAGTTGTATTAAAAAACTCATAACCAATGTCATCAAAGTCTTCTGATTGGTCTGAACGTAAGATTTTAAATAGAACTTTAAATTCTGCAGTAGTCTTTTTATGTCCAGCAAAAAAACATTTTATTGATGTTGCTGGATTTTCAAGAGCAATTTTTTTGGTAATATAAATTGCAACATTATCATCTCCAAATGGGTCTGTACTTGGATTATAATCTGTAGTAGGAAATACATCAGAATTACTATCTATATTATTAATTCTATTTGCAATTAATGTAGCTGACAATCTATCAGTATCAATTATTGGACTTACATTAACGTCTGTGGTTGACATTGCAACATTCATTAAAAACGATTTAGCACTTGCAAGTTCGTTTGTTTCATTTATATTAGAACAAACTATAGAACTAGAATTAAATCTAAAATTTTCCCCTAAAGGAACTGAACTAAAATTAGTATCTGTTATAAAAGAAGTTTCAGTACCACTAGGACTTGTAGCAGTTGTCTTTTTAAGTGTTGCGGATATTGTAGTATTTGGTAATTCTAGTGTAGATAAATTTGTTTTAATTTCTTCAAATCTATAATTTTCAGTTGCATATACACTAATTCCACCAGCATCAACCTCTGTAGAACTACCAGTAACAGTTGGTGCAGTTGAAAGTGAAACAGTATAAGAGTCAATTTCAATATTTGCAATAGCTGCGAAAGTCTTATTGATTTGTGTAAGTGGTGTTCCAAACAATTGATAAAGTTCTACTGTTGCTGCATTTGCATGGGAGGCTGCTGCACCATCTTCGACACTTCTTGTCAAACTATTAACTGTAACACCATCTCCTTGTAAAGAACCAGATATAATTTCATTTCCAATTTTTAAATATATTAAAGATGAATCATTACTTGCAGCAAAATTTGTTCCAGAAGAAAGTGTCAATGAATTAGCTGTTGATGTAATTGCACTATTTAATGTAGTTGATATACCAGAAGAAACTCCTGTAATTGTAACATTATTTGATGTGCTATACATACCATGATCTACATGAGTAATTTTCATAACAGTTGAACTGTTTGTTAACTTAATTGGATTTTGTTGTAATCTTCGACCATATACTGTATCACCATCTTCTGCTGATACTGAGTCACCTATAAATCCATTAGTTAATGTACAAGTTCCTGCAGCTACAGAAAAAGCAGCCTTGTACAATTTAAATTTCATATCTTGTGATTGCACAGAGTTCCAAGTTCTATTATTTTGAGATTTAAATAAAACTCCTAGATGTGGTTGTTTGGATACGACTCTATTTGAACCACTTACATCAAGTTCATTCATCTGAGCAATCCAAAGTCTATAGTTTAAACTATTCGTTCTTACTACCACACAATATTCTGTTCCCCCTTGTATATAAACTGGTGAGTCAAAAGTAAATGTAGTAGCAGTTGCTCCATTTTCTGAAAGATTAATTTCAGACGAGTCTAATAGTTTTCTACCAAATGGTAGAATTTTAGCGCCAGGATATCCATTAATGACATTTCGTATTTCTACCCATGCAGGAAGATTATTATCTTTTGCTTGAAAGAATAAATCAATCTTAGTTAGAAAACAACCATTTTCATCATTTGAAATAAATGTTTGAGCTAGTGGATCATCATTTCCATCTTCTTGAATTATTTGTCTAAACCCTTGGCCGACAACTCTATCTCTTGTAGTTGAGGAAGTTGTTGATGTTGTTTGTGACATACTTGTTTGTACGACAATTGCATTTCTTGTTGCAATGATAGTCTCTTGTTCTGTTTCTAAAATACCTTGAGCTTGATATGTAGTTTGACCTGCAGTAGTTGCATCTGAACTTTGCCCAGCAACTCCAGCTCTAGTGTTTATTGAACTAGAGGTAAGTCTAAATTCAACCTCACCAGTTCTAAATCTTGGTATATTAGATTGACCTTTAAATTTATAATCTGGTATACTAAAAGTTCCCTCAACCTTTCCCGCAGAGTTTGTAATCAAAGGAGAACCAGCAACAATTGTAGTATCTGTTGTGTAAGTTGTTGCGCCAGGGGTTACATAAGCACTAACATCTCTGCCATCAAAGAAAGGATATAATCTTGTATTAGGTAGAAAACCAACTCCAATAAAAGTTATAACTCTTGGTCTAATAAAAGGTATCATAGCTCTAGATATAACTTTATTACCTTGTGATTCTTCTACTACATTTTCTATTACTTCTGTGTGTAAACCAGTTCTACGCAAATCTGTTCTACTAGTTTGTACAGTTCTTTCTATTCTATCGAAAATCATTCCGTTACCAGTAAAACTAAAATCTCTATTAAATCTACCAGCGACTCTTGTGTTTACAACACCACTCCATTGAGTTTCCCATGAGTTCCAAATAGTTCCTAGTGCATTTTGATTTGCTGCTAATACTGAATTAAAATTACCCTCAACATTAATAATGAGGTCTGGTGCAAATTCTGTTTCAAACCAGTTATCACTAGCTGGACTTAGTACAATTTGACCGACCCATTGTGCAGTAATATATGGTTGAACATTTTCAATTCTTGTTGCATATGGTTGGTCAGCAAGAGTTGTATGAGTATATGGTAAGGTAATTAAGTCACCAGTTTTTTGATAACCAGCAGCTGTTCTTAGAGTATCTGTAGTTGCTTCTTCTATTAATTCAACATTTCTTAAAACACATTTTGGTCTTAATTCATTCTTTTCTGGGTCTATTGCAATTTCATAATCAGGATTAATTGTATCACCAACCCTATGTCCAGCAAAGTTATCTACAACAAATCCAGACTTAAAACGATTAAGTCCATTTGAATCTTGAATTTCAAAGGACTCTGCATCTCTCTCCAATAAAGAAAGTGCGGTAAGAGACTCAACAGTTTCAAGTCTATCTTTAATTCTACCAATATCTCTCATAGTAAATCTTTGAGTTTTATATCTTATAACAGCAACATTTCTTGGATTAAATGTAAATGCTGGAACAAACATACTTGCAAGTTTCAATGCATTGTCTAAATCTTTAGGTTCAGTTGGGTCTTCAGCTGATGTTCCCTCTAAAACTTTAAACTCTCCAGTATTTGTAATAAATAATGAAGCTCTATATGGTAGATAAAATTCAAAATCTGATTGTAAATTTGAAGCTGGTTTTGGCATGTCTACAGTTACAGCACCAATACCATCAAACTGTCTGTTTTCAAAATTAAAAGTACTATCTGTTGCACTTAGTGTATCTACAACTGAAAGTGTGGTTGAAGTACCAGCTGCATCTTCTGCAGTTGGTCTAAAATCATAACTATCCGCAAGTGCAAATTCACCAGCAGGTTCTGCACTATCTGGGTCAGTTCTAGTGGCAGAGTATACTGGTATATCATCATATTGCATTTGGCCACCAACAGAGCTATATGAATCTACTGTAAATGCATCTCCAGCGCCATGTGAAAAATAATCATAAACAATAAGTAAATGTCCTAAAGGTGCAGCTGCACCTGGCTTTCTAACTATCCTTGCAATATCATAAAAGTTATCTCTTTGTCCAGTATCTAAAGTAAATCTTGAAGTTATAACTTCACTACCTGCTGTCACTGCATTGACAGTTGCAGTTGCACCAGATGAGGCACCAGTAATTGTATCAGCAGTTGAGAAATCAGTTGCACCGAATCCATCTTCTAATACATATGACATAGGACTTGATGTATCAATAATTCTTGCTCTTGCATTAGTAGACGAACCAGTTATTCTTTCACCTCTTACAAAAGTTCCAACAATACTTGTTATTGTTAGTTTTGGAGTTACAGGTTTATTTGCTTCTTGGGTTATATCGCCAGTTGACTGTGAGTCAAAGACTGCTTGAAGTTTAAATACATCTGCACGACCAAGAGATATTTCATTATCTGTAGCTCTTATACCATATGCACCATCATCATCAGCTGACAATACCTGTAATTGTTTAGACAGATTTGTAGTTTTAATTTTTCCTTGTACACTTGTTCTTGTAATCGTTGCAATTACTTTTACTTTAGCTGTAGCACCTAAAATTGTACTATCTGTTATAGTGATTGAAGAACCACCCTCTCCACTTACTTTTGTATCATTCAATAAAACAATATCTCCAGCTACGCCAGTTCCACCACCAGCATCTATAATAGTTAACATATAGTCTACAGATGCAAATGCACCAAAGGTTTCATTTGTTCCTGCAGTAAATGTTACTGCACCAGACGAGTTTGTTGTTCCAATAAATTGTCTACGAACAGTAAATTGCGTATCACTTGCACCAGAGTTTGTGGCTGTTAACTGTGTCTTAACTGGAGACTTAGGCATTTTAAATATAGATACATTTTTCTCTGGTTCAATTAATCTTGCAACTCTAATAGGTTCTAGACCTACATTTGAAGAACCATCATCATCTTTTAATTTACTGTTTGCATCTACAGCGTTTGCATCTGTACCATCAAGTATCATTTTACCATCATCATCAACAAGTGCCATAACTAAATCAGCAGTAAAATCTGTAGTTCCTAGTTCTCCAAAAACTTGTCTTGCTTCTTCAAATTTATGTGATACAATTGCATCATGTGAACCAGAGATATCTGCAATAGTCAAATCTGTGTTATCAGAATTTTCTACTATTTTATCAGTATTAGTGTCTGATGACGCAGTAATCTTTTCACCTTTTGCAAAAGTTCCAATAACATTTGTAAGTGCAAAACGAGTTTGTGTTCCAGTACCACCATAGTTTGAAGAATATAAAAATCCAGTTGCTCCAGAAGTAACACCTTTAACTTGAACTCCGCCAGATGTATGAGTTGCAACGAGTGTGGGAGCTGCAACACCATTTAGAGTAATGTAAGTAAACATTCTTACATCAAATAAGAATAATTTATATTGAGCATCAGTTGCACCTTGTGTTCCAGAAAAGAACTCCATAGCTCTTGCTCTTGCAACACCAATCTGATAACCAGAAGATGAACCTCTAGTTGAAGTAAAGTCTGTAAATAGTTGTACTTCTTTATAAGGTGTAGTTTCACCAGATATACTTGAGATATCTGGCATGTTAAATACGTTTGTCACAAAAGCAAAATTACCCATTTCAAAAGTAGTAATACCAGCATTGACTGTATCAAAGCTTCTTGCTTTATTTAAATCTTTAAAAGTGGTTGCAATCTTTTCAACTTCATAACCTTTAATGTAAGCCTTGCCGGGCGTAATTGAAATTGATAATTTATCTTCAGATGCTGTATTACCATCATCAGTAGTCGCAGTAGAAGAACCATAAACTCCTTCAAAGGTTTCATTTTTATAATCATTATCTAATGACTCTCTAATTTCAAATTGAAATGGTCTTACAGTATAATCACCAGACTCATCATAAGTTCTTCGGGCAAGAGTTTCTCCAAGTACAGCATAATCAGTAGACCTTGCTTCATGTGTAACTCTACCAGAGGTAGTTCTAATTAATTCTATAAAATTTGAATCTGCAATAGAATCAATATCTAATTTAGAAAGAGTTAAAGTAATTTTTAGTCGGTGTGCACCTTTGGCTGCATAGTTATTTGAACCAGTTGCGTTATCAGTAAGAGATGCATCATTCTCTGGAGTAGCTATTGTTTCTGTAATTGTAAAACCAACTCTAGATGTGGTTGTATTTGAAGTGTTACTTAATACTACAGTCTGTTTTGAATTTCTGACAAATTGTCCACGAACAAAATATACACCTTCCTCAACTGTAACAGCAGACCCTACTCCAGCTGCACTTGATGAAAATGTTGTGGCAGATGCAACGGCTGCAGCATAAGAAGTCGTGTGAGTTATCGTAACATCAGCTGAAATATTCTCACTATCTAAAAATCTATCTGATGTTTTATCATCACCAGTTTGAACATATTGCACATAAAGATAAGGTTGTGTTGTTGTAGTTCCCGCTGCAAATCCTACAACTTGTGCTTTAACACCAGAAGTTGCTCCAGTTAATAATACTGGAGATGTTGCATTGTAAAATTGACTTACGTTAATATCCTCTCCGCCAAATGTTGACTCTAAAGCAAGAGAGTAATACGCATCTGAATAAGATACTTGGCCAGGGATAACAACAGTTCCATCTTTGAACATATGTGAACCATGTTGCTCTATTTGGTTTTGTAGTATTGATTGGAGTGTTGTTAGTTCTCTAGCTTGAATTGCAAAGCCAGGGCGAAATAATACTCTATGAAAATCGTCAGTCTTGTCAAAATCATCATAGTAAGGTGATACATTTAGATTTGTAAGTTGTGCCATATTTAGAACTCAATTATAACTTTAATGTCTTCTGTCTGGTCAGAAGCTCGTTGAATAGGTTTTCTGTTTTCTAAGTAAATAATATTACCACTATACTCTTGAAGCTCTGGAGTTGCATAACCAGTAGTCAATGTAAGTGTTGTACTATTTGCAAGAGTTACAGATTCGGTGTCGGTAGATGGTGTTCCAGTTGCACCAGATGTTCCACCAGTAATAAGGTTTGCTCCACTAAATGCAACATACCCACCATTAGTAACATTAGTACCAAAACCTTTATAACTTTCTTGTTGGTAATAAAGTAAACTTAGTGTAGAATCCCATTCTACAACTTTACCAAGTGCACCAGTTGTTGCTTGTGAAATTACTTCATCTGCTTCAAATGTTCCACTAGAGGACGCCATCTTCACAACATAGGTTTGTCTGAATGTAGATGCAGTTGCAACTGTTGATGTTCCAATAAGTAGTGGGTCGGCCACAATACCTACTGCCCTAAAATCATTTCCAGTTGTAAAATTATCATCTTCAGCTTGTGTGATTGTAATAGCAGCCATTATATAATGACCACCCAATTCTGTTATTGCATTATTACCATGACCACCATCTGGACTAATAATAACTTCGATTGCTCCACCAGAACCACTGCCAATAGAAGATGCTGAACTTAATGCGGTGTCTGAAAATGTAAACCCTGTACCAAGATTAACATAACCAAATGTATAACCAGCTCCACCTGCATGCATAGTGGTGTCAGTTCCTGCAGTTAAACCAAAAGATGCAATAGCATTATTAGCAACTGTTATTCTTACAATAGCACCAGAAGATGTTCCAGCAGATGTTCCATCTCCATAGACAGCTGCATAATAAGTTCCGTTTGTATAACCAGAACCAGCAGTAACTTTAAGTGTTTCAATCTTACCATCTGTGGCTGCATCTGAAACTGTAGTATCAGTTGCAACAGGAATAAAATCTGTGGTAACAAACTTTGAAATATCTGATTGTGAAATTGTAAACATAAATTTTAAAATGTAGCCACCAAGAGCAAACGGAGCTGTTGATGTTGATGTTGGTTCTGCACCACTATATGCTGTTCCACCATTATTGTCAAGTACTTTATACACTCTAAAATCAGAGGTTACAAAATAAAATGTTGAGTCATAAAGATTAGATGCACTAGATGTTGTTGTATTAGATGATGTGTAGTTGTGTTGATACATATCAAATGTTGAACCATTTGACCAGTTTCTACGAGGAATTGCAAATTTAATATCACTACTACCAATATTTTTTGCAGCCAACATTGAATCCCAAGCTCTAAATTCATCTTGTGGATTATCCCCTGGCGTTGGGGGAGTACTATCTGAACCACCAGTTGTTGCTGTGGTAAACCCAGTTGCTTTTCCTAAAAACAAATAATACGAGTTCCCAGAGGTTTCTGTGAAAGACTCATGAAACTGATTCGCATTATGTTGTCTAAATTTTTCTGTAATAATTGCCGACATTTTTACACCTTTACTTTATTTATACAAGTTGTTAGACTGTTAGACCAGTAGCACCCTCTAAATCTAAATTATCTCCATTTGTTTCTTCTAGTAAGTAATCAGTATTACTATTTGTTGCATCTGTAGCATCTTCTAATACTATTTCACCAGTGCTTCTAACATTAACATCTGCAGACCTTACTATTGGATCATAACCTCGTAAAATTTCATTACTATTTAGTGAGAAATTTCTAAGAGGTATTTGACCTTTGCTTATTATTTTGTTTGTGGTTTCGAGAGCTACGGAAGTTGGGATTGTAAAATCTTCTTCAAGTAATAATTGGTCGCCTCCACCTAAATCAATACTTGTATCTCCACCATGACTATCTAATAATATTGTGCCCTCACCATATTCTAATTTAATTCCAAAGTTAGTTACATTTCCAAGACCTCTACTTCCCCAAAAAGAGTTTTCAGTATAGTCTTCAAAAATTATATTATCTTCATTTTCATCTAGTAGTAACTCAATAGTTGATATAGTATCAAAATCTTCTACAACTAGAGCTCCATTTATTTCCAAATCAAATCTATTTCTTTTTGTAGTTTCTTGGACTAAATGAAATCCATCTTCTAATATCAATTGACCTGCATCTTCCATTTGTATTCCAGTATCTTCACCAGCATTGATATCAAATCTATTTGTTTTACCATCATTGATAATAAACTTTTCTTTTCTTAAAATATCACTAAATTGAAAATGACCAATATCTGATATTGGAATTGTTTCTTCATTATTATTATTCCCATCTAATATAATATGGTCACCTATATTAGAAGCAAAGTTAAGTGGGAAGTTCCACTCTCCACCCTCTTGTAATATTCTAGAGGTTTTAGAACCATCATCATCTTCACCTAATATTCTAAATGTTTCTCCATCTACACCTAAAGATTCTCTTTCTAATACAAGAACAAAACCATCTTCTAATAGTAAACTATCTCCAGAATCAGCTGCAGATGAAGATGTTCCATCTAATAATATATTATCTCCTATTGTATTTCTTTCAAGTTCTGTAAATGTAGTGGTCTGGTCTAAAGGTAAAGTTCCATCAAGTAATAAATTACCTGTGTCAAATACTGAAGCTGTACTTTCAAGTGCTATACCATCTCCACCATTTTCATTTCCAAAAGGTGTTTCTGCCAAGTAAATTAATAAATTTCTTACTAGTTTTGGAGTAGGTCTTGCAGTGATTTTTGTAACAAATTCTTTGACTACAATTCTATCTCCTTTACCAGATGGTGCGTGAGATTTTTCACTCATCATTCTACCACCACCAGTTCCAGTTCCAGCAGTTGTGAAATCATCATGGGTTCTAGTGTTTATCTCATATAAGAAAGCATCTCCTGTCATATGGAAACCATCTTCCAAATCCATTCCCTGTCCATCTTCAAATAAAATATTATCTCCAACATCAGTACTAGCTGCTGATGCATCAAGCACTAAGTTATCGCCTGGCAATACTCCATCTTCTTGAATTATCTTTTCATCTCTATTACCTATTTCCATAGGAACAATAGTTTCTAACCTAGATTGTAATGTTTGTGCAAATATTGTTTGTAGTGTAGATGCAAGAATTGGTGAGAATGTATCGTCACCAGTATATGCTGCGACACCAGCTGCAGCAGTACCTATTTGTGCAGATACTAATGTTGCAAGTGTAACTCTACCAAATGGTTGGAAACCAGCTGGGTGAACTGCTTTCTTCATCTCGTTTATATAACTTGCAAAAGATTGGCCAATTTGAACTTCATATGAATAATCTTGATAATAATAAGAGTCTTGAATACGAACTAAATCTTCACCAAGTCTATGACTAATTTTATCGTATTGTCCAGCAGTAGTTGATGTTGTTGCAACAGAAGTTGTTCCAGTTGCAATATCCGCAGTAACGATTGTTCCACTTGCACCGCCAGAATCTGTGATAGTAACATCTTGATTTGAAAAATCAATAGGACTCTCATTTATTATATCACCATCTGCATCAGTAGAAGAACTATCAGTTGCATTTAATATGATATTACCTACACCAGTTTCATCTGCTAATACAATCTGACCCATAGCATCAGTACTCGATGCATCAGTTCCATTAAGAATTAATTGATTACCAAAATCTTCTGTCGATAATTTACCACCACCATCTTCTTCTAAAAGTATAAACTGTGAACCAGCATTTTTATTTTCTCTATATCTATCAATTAAAAGATTATCACCAACATCTGCAAGTTGGCCAATGATTGTTTCCTCTAAAAATATTGTACCGCTATTATCTTCAAGTAATATTACATCAGTATCTTTCCTACCAACAACACCATCCTCTAAACTTATGTTTGCAATATTTGGGCCATGGTCTGTAGAATCAAATATTACAGCTCCACCCTCGTTGTCTACTGTAGTAACATATTGACTTGTGTTTGCTTGGTTTCCCATTCCATTATGATTAACACAATAATAATATAATCTTGGCGCGTTCTCAGCCACAACTATTTGAATATATGCACCAGTAGTTCCTACTTCAATTGTTGCAGCTGAAGTTGTAACTCCTACTGTGTATTCAACACCGCTATTATGAGTTCCACCAGAGGTGGTAGAAAATTTAAGTTGATGATTTATTATAGAGGTTGTTCCATAAAGTGAACTATCAGATAAATCAAAATAATAAGTATTTCCCTCATATAAAGTTAGTATAGGTTTTGCTTCATCTTGAATGTAAAATATATTTTGTTCTAAAGTAGTGTCATAAATTACTTTAACTTTAAATATAATTGTTTGTGCAGCTGGAGTTGATGTTCCAGTTCCATTCAAAATAATATTTTCACCATCATCAAAATCTTGTTCATCTTCAAGTAATACTCCACTTGGCATATGTTCAAGATTACCTTGTTCTAGTTGTATACCCTCATTGAATGTTCCAGCTTGTTCTTGCTGAAGTCTTATGACATTTTCAAAAGTGGTATCAAGAACTTGAGTTGTACTATCCCAACCTTTGACAACTCCAGTATGAGTTGTTAGTGAAGCCTCTGGTGAAAAAGTTCCAGTTATATCCTTTAGAACAAAGTGAGCTCTAAATACAGCGTCAGGTGGATTAGAGGTTGTATATCTAAATCCACTATCTGTAATTTTCATAGATTTAGCTGCACCAATATTTGTAGTTGTAGAAATTAATTTAGTTCCAGAACCGCTAGTAGTTTCTGAAACACTTACAGTTGGTAGTTTAGTATAACCACCCCCTCCATCAGATATAAAAACTTTTTGAATTGAACCAGCTTCAGTAGATGCTGATTCAACATCTTCAAAAGTATCAAACTCTAAAACTATTTGGTCTGTAGATGTGGTGTGAGTGTCTATTTTTTCTACGACAGTATTAGTAAGAATATTATGTCCAGCATCTATTGATGTTGCTCCAACAACATCTGTTGCATTTAAAAGTAAAAAGTCAACATTTTGACCACGAATATAAATTTTTACTCTATCATCTGGAGCCTCTGAAAAAATTATTTGTGTTATAGAAACAGTCCATTGAGTAGAGCCATCTTTTTTAAATTGTGGAAATACTACATCATCAAATGTTATATAAAGAGGGCCATCAGTTACACCATTTACATTAGTAAAAGAAAATGTTGCAGTTGTTCCATCTCCAAGAAAACTGTCACTTTCAGTAGTTTCTAAAGCTATTTTAAATTCTTCTAAATGTGTAGTAGTTGCATCTTCGATAAGAATAGTATCAGAGGTTATTCCCTCTTGGAGAATACCTCCACCAACCATACTTACAAAACCAGTTGCATCAGAAGTAGACTCATCTAAAGAGTTAGCAGTGAAGCCTATAGTATCCCCAACTTCGTAACCAGTTCCAACATCATCAACAATTACTTCACTTACAGAACCCTCTGAAATACCATTAACAACTACAGTTGCAAATGCATTACCTACTGCTTCCATTGCAATCGACTCTGTATCAGAGTGAAGAATACCATCATTTGTTACAGTAGTATCAGCAACAATACCCTTTACTGTAAAATTTACTGTTACATCTCTTTCTGTAGATGTTGCAGTAACTGTTTCACCATCAGTAAATACACCAACTACATTTGATATTTGAAGTGATGTAACAGAGTCATTAAAATTTTCATTTTGTTGTTGTGTAGTAACAGCACTTTCAACGATAGCTGTTGCTCCAGACGAACTCCCAGTAATCAATTGATTTACAACTTCATCTCCAGAAGCACCACCTATTGGAGTAACTCTAATTGATGTTTGTGTTGACCATTCGGCCTGAGACAATCTCATCATATATTCGTTAGGATAAAAAATTTCAGAATTTTCCCCTAACAACATTCTCATAAATAATTTGTGGCCTTCAGAACTTCCTTTAGAAGCATATAAGTCTTTAATATTTTTTATTAATTTTCTTTTATCAACTCCAGAAGCTAAATTTTCTGGTATAGAAACCATAAACTGATCTCGCATTTGGTCTAAGAAATCAAAAAGAGTATTATCTACATTTGCATATTCAAGCATCTGTTGAATGTTTTGTATAGGGTTTCCACGATACTCAACAATAGTTGCAGTAGAATTAGAAGTTCCACCAGTTATTGTTTCGCCATTAGCAAATTTTTGTTGACCAGTAATATAGAGGTATGTATTTCTAGAATCTTCTACAACAACTTTTGCTGTTGCTTTTGATGTTCCACCAGTTACAGTTTCACCAACAACAAATTGGCCAAGAGTGCCCTCCCCAATCTCTGTAACAATTCTCTCACCATCAGTTTCATCTAAAATATATGATGTACTTGCAGTTTCTTGAACAACATAATTTATCGTCTGTGTAAGAGTTAAACGACCAGCTTCTAAAAACTGAAAATAGTCTTTTACAAAATTCACAAATACTGGGTGGTCTGCTTGAACAAAATCAGGCACCTGCCCTTCTATAAGGGGTGATACCTTTTTAGTAAATTTTGATTGGTCTGCCATTTATTAATACGCCGAACTAGATGGTGTTGATGAAGTTGATGATACATTTGTTGTTGTAGTACCAGCAGTGCTTGTGGTGGTTGTGTATCCAACTCCAGTTGTAGCAGTAGCATCAACTCCTGCAGCTATCTGTGTATTTGTTAAATCTATTTCAAGTATTTGATTTCTTACAGGAGTAACATCATATGAATTTGGAATAGCAGTTACACGAATTTGTGATGAAGATGAATTATCAACTTCAGCAACAGCTGTAATAATTACTGCATTTATTGAAATAGTTCCATTTACATAATCTACAGTTCCTGCAGTTGAATTAAGATAAACTCTTTCTCCAGATACGATACTATAAATTCTAAGATTGTCCGCACCATCATCATCAAAAAAATATTTAGTAGTTGTAACTCCGTTTAAATAAAATCCAGTTGATGCAATAACACCACCACCTACGGAATTGTGACCAGAGTGTGGGTTATAAAATTTATTATTAAAATTTAAATTATAGTTTTTGGAAGTTGATATTTCTGGAGTAAATAGTTTAGCCATAGTTACAGTTGTGGTGTTATTTAATATAGCTGTATCTGAATTATCAATCAAACCTAAAAGTTTTGAATGTCTAAAAGGAGCATTAAATGTTTGAAGCTCTGAAGTGTTATAATTTGAAATTGTTGTATTTACTAAAGATGTTAAATCTGAAGCAGATTGTGTTGTAGCACTTGAATCATATTGTATAGTTGTATTCAGTATTAGTGTTGTAGTTTCTGCATCAACAATTACTGGAGTAACAGAAGAAACTTTAAATGAATTTAAATCATTCACTAAATTAGTTTTTTGTGTATCTGTTAAATTATTACCTGTAGTAGATTTAATAGAAATAAAAACTTTACCATACTCTGGAGTTGAACTCACTCCTGTACTTGTATCATAGCTTCCATCTTCGCCACCCCAAACTGAAATTGCTTGTGTATTCGCAAATAGTCTTCTTACATAAGTTTTGTAATCACTTGTGGTAACTGCTCTACCTTGAGCTGCATAATCTAATGGTGCATTTAATTTTATAGAATTAATACTTTCTGGTTCTGCACCACCTGTTGCAGATGCAACAGTAGTCACAGTAACTCCAGTTACACTATCTATAGAAGTTGGCGATGAAAATGTAGTAGCACCATTTGCAGCTGTTTTATTTGAAACCACATATTGCATTGTAACAATATTACCATCTGATAAACCACCACTTACAACACCATCTCCAAAGTAAACTTCAAATCTTCCTGCCTCTACTTCTTGCAAAAAATAAACTGTGCTAGAAGCAGAGAGTTGTGATATATCTGTTGCTTTTGTATAAGTTGTAGTTGTAGTATCTGTGTTTGATGTTTGAACTTTAACAGTAAGAGTTGATGTATCAGAGCGTGGGTCTGTAAGAATAAATCTCTGGTCAATATCACTAGAGTCTACAATATACTTTGTGGTAACATACGTTCCCTCATAAATATTAGTAGAATCAAAATTAACAGCACTACCAACATTACTGGCAGTAACATCAGAGATAGTTACAAACTGATAATTAGTTCCATCAACAGAAGCAGTAAAAGCAGTTCCTGCAGGCATTGTCTTTGTAGATGCATTAGTAGATAATACTACATTAACAGTTGCTATAGGTGCTCGTGCAGAACTCACCTCATATCCTAAAGTCTTAGCATGAGATACTGCACTAGATCGTAAACTTGAACTATCTAAAAACATTTCATTTGCAACCATGTTAGTATTGTATGCTAGATAGTGTGTATTGTATGCAAGGGTATCAAGAAGTATGTTCATACCAGAACCCTCAAAGTCATAGTCTTTAAATTGATTTTGATTTTTAAGAAAAACTTTTAAGTTATCTTTAATATTATCAAAGTCAAGTTCTGTAACTTTTAATCTTTTATCATTTACTGCCATTATCGTAATCTCTCTAACATAACTGATAAGTCAACTAATTCAGTAGGGGTATTCACGACATAAAATTCTATAGATACTTCATAAGCATTTTTATCTAGGTTTGGAATTGCTGTAACTCCAACCAATCTTGCTCTTGGTTCAAAGTTATTAATTACATCTTCTATTTTTCTTGCAAGTATTTGTGCTGTAATTGGAGTCATAAGTTCAAACAACATATCTCTAACACCAGATGCAATCTCTGGGTGAAAAGGTTTTTCGTAATGATTAAGTAATACCAGATTACGAATAGAACGCTTCACAGCTTTAACATCAGTTATATCTTGTATATCAGAGTTAGAAGATTTCTTACCAAAGAATAAATCTAGGTCTGTGTACTGTCTAGCATTTCTACTAGAAGTATTTTGTGTTGCAGCGTCATATAAGGCCAATTTGAAGACTCCTCATCTTTGTTTTATTTATAACGATTATCCTTTAAAATTTGGGTCTAATTTTTCTAAAACGATATACTTAACTCTCATTATAGTCATGTTTGCTGGGTTTGCTTGTTTTTCCCCATCATCATACACTTGTTGTGAAAGTTCAATTAACTTTGGGTCTTTACCATCTATTACATATTTAACACCATAATCATCACCACCATATTCATTTGGGTTATCATAAGCATAGAACTTAAACCCTCTCCTTTCTTTTTTCTCACCATAGTAAGGTCTTCCACGAACAGCTAAAATTGTATAAGGTTGTTGTTTTAATGTAAGTTTTGTCATATCATCAACTAGTTTTGAACCTTTCCTTTTAGCTAAAGTTGGAGTTAAATCTTTTGTATGAAACCATTCAGCAACTGTAACCTTTCTCATTGCAATACCTTTAATTGATATTGTTGATTTTTCAGTTTTCTTTACTTTCACAGTTTCCACTTGTTTTGTAACTGGATTTGGTTTAGTTACAGTTTCAACTTTTACAGTATTTTGAACCTCTGGCGTTGTAACTTCAATTACTTTTTGTTTTTCTCCTACTGATCCAGATGGAACTGTTATGGGTTTATAATTAAGTGGGTCAGCAAAAAGTTTTTTTCGTTCTTCAGCTGCAAGAGCTAAATCTGCTTCCATCTTTGCTTTAAAACTGTCTGATTTAATTGCATCAGTTGCTTTAGTTATATCTGCATTTATTTTTTCTGTTGGAAGATTAAGGGCTGTTAAACTATCTAATTTTTTTATTAAATTATTTATTTTAAATTCTGATTTTCTACTTACTGCATCTGTATTTGCGGAGATAACTGAAACAGCCTCTTTCTCTGGTGGCACCAAAGCTTGTTTAACTTCTACTGGTTTCTCTTTGATAAGTGTTATAATGTATTTTGCTTTTAATTCTAAATAAGTTCCAGTTGCTTTTGGAACTATAATCTTACCATTAAGTGAATAATTTATATTTGTAAAAAAACTTTGATTGGTCTTTTTACCTTGAACCTCTAAAATTTCTTTAGGTGTTTTTGATAAGGTAAGTGTGGCAGCATTGCTAACTCTATCTTCAACTTCTTCTGTAGTAACTCCAGTTCCAGAATTTGCTGCAGGTATTTCTATGTTTGGTGCAAGTGCACATACATCACCACCTGTTGCTAATTTTGATGTGGCATCTGTAACAAGTTTATCTAGTCCTAAACCTTTTTCTTTAAGTGTATTTCCAAAATCTTTTTCAAGTTCTGCTAGTTTATTATTAAAAGCTGCGATGCCTTCTATTGTGGTTTTATCAATGTCATTAATAAGACTTGTAAGTTCTGATTGAAAATTTACATTTGGTACTTCTGGTAAATCTAATGCAAGTCCATCAAGTCCAGCTTTTACATCAGTTAATGCTGTGTTAAATGCTGCAGCTGCATCTGATGCAGCTGCATCTAATTTTGCTGTAATCTCATTTTCTAAACTTTCAATCTTTAATGATGCTGCATTAAGTTCTGGACTTGCACCACATAGATTTGGAATATTGAAATTTGCCATTCTTAATCTCCTATGAATACAGTCGCTGACGCAGACTCAATTTTATTAGAACCATCTGAACCAGATACACCTGCTGGATCATCGCCAGTATCCACAGTATCATCAAGACGAGCAGCACCTTTTGAACCATTGTTAATATTAACACTATTTGTTGCTGTTGCTGAACCACCGCCAGAATCCATATCAATATCTGCTTCTGAAGTGATTGTCATTTTTGTTGCAGATTTCATATTTAATGTTGTACCTGATTTGATTGCCATAATACCAGATACAGTATCTATTGAAACATTATCAATTGCATTAAGTGTAAGCTTACCACCAGTTGTTGCTGCAAAGATATCACTCTTTGCAACTAGTTTATATTTACCATTATTAATTCTTTGTTCATTACCCTCTGTAGTTACATCAACATCTGCACCAATACGACCTTTTACATTTTCAGTAATATTAAATGCATGACTACCATTTATTTCTTCTTCAACATTTCCACCAGACTCACCATACCCAACTTTTCTTCTAAAGTTCTTACCTATTTTTTGTGTATAGTTTCCCTCTACCTCTAAATGATAATCACCTTTTACAAGATGACGAACAGTACCGCCAATAGTTAAATTTACAGCACCCTCAATGTATACGTTAGAACCACCCATAATAATTTCACAATTATCACCAATAACTTTAACTGTCTTACTACCATCTGCAATTACTTCCTCATATGTTCCAGAACTATGTGAACGAAAAGTTCTTTCCCCGCCAGGTGTGTCATCTACTTCTGTAAGATGTCCAGACTCAGATTCAAAAACATGATTGTATGGATAAAGACCAGAGCGATATATTCCATAGTCATCTCCATCTTCGTTATTGTAATCAATATCTTTTGGATGCGGTTCATCAAACTTTCCACGATCTTCTTGTACTGCTTCATCTGATACTGTGGGAAGATATGGTTGTGTTGCAGTTTGAACTTCAGTTTGTCTATTTGTTCTTCTTGCTATAAGTAAGTCATGTGATTCTGACATTTCTCCTTGTGCAAGTCTGCTTGTATCTGATTCTCCTAAGTCATGGCCTGATGGCATGTCTACTTCAAATCCATCTACTGGATATGGCCCATATGTTGGAGTTCCAGCATATTCTGGTTGTTCACTATAAGGACTACGAGGATCATTAAAACCTTTAGCTGGATTTGGAAGTTCATTTGGTTTGCCAGGCAGACTTCCAATAACAATAGGTTGTTGTTTATCTTTTGCGTCTGCAAAGAAGCCTACCACCCATGTTCCCTCAACTAGAAAAGATGGAGTATTACCTAATCCCTGCATAGACGGATTTGTCGTTGGAGCCATAACAGTAGCCCATGGTAAATCTTTTGTAGGAATGTCTGTTAAATCTTCTGTGTGAAATCCAAGACAACGTACACGAACACGACCCAAAGCATCTGGATCGTTTCTATCCTCTATAACACCAGTAAACCAAACAAAACCATCAAGACCCATAAAATAATTTTCAGACATAGTTAGACTCCTTACTGTGTTATTTATAAGGAATTATTTAAGTTTCATGTAAGTAAGATTTGGTAAATCTTTATCCTTGACAAGTTGTCTTGTTTTTCTTTTAGGTTCATATTCTTTATATTTTTCTAGCTCGTATACGAGTTCTTCATTCTCATTATCTTTATTTAATTTGGATATTACTTTTCGGGCATCAACTAATTTCAAATCTTTTTGAAGAACTTGCTTAGAGCAAACTCTATATTTGACCAGTTTCTATCTCCTTTAATAAGTTTGGAAATTTTATTTATACAATTTGGCCTCTCCAGCAAGACTCGAACTTGCGACCCACAGTTTAGAAGACTGTTGCTCTATTCCAACTGAGCTATGGAGAGTTAGATTTGTTGAACTCCGATATTCCCTGCAATCATGATTCGTTTTTCTTTACACTTACATGGGGGAACACTATGTCTTGCAAGAGATGAAAAGATAATCAGGTCACCCTCATTTGGTTCAAAACACATAATCGGTTTTGTTTCTGGAAAGACTAGAGGACTTGAACCCTCTGGGGCTTTGACATAATAACACCAACTCCAAAGATAGGGCCAATGATTATGTTCTTTTGTTTCGTCACTCTCACCATAAACAGCACCCCAACATTCAGAAGTATAAAGAGGTGGCTTGTGTTTAGTGAGATGACTAGCGATACCGATTACAATATCTGAAAGCTGTTTAAAACCAGTATGAGTTTTATGCATAGTCCAGTTTGTCATATCTGCTTTGACATTCGTAGACTGATTCATCTCATCACCAGTTTCAAGAATTATTCTTGCAAGATTTTCGTGCAACGTAAAGTCTGCATCCTTTTCCATCACATTCGTTATATTCAGAATATTAGTATCATAAACTGGAAGCCTCATTCCGAAATCATAGTAATTTACTTTCATATTTCTCTCCAAATCGTTTCGGCTGCGAAACGCGGGCTAAAATTCTAAAATCGACTATAGTAACTTCAAGTCTCTCGCGGCTGCACTCAACGGTGCTAGTCTACTCATCATAACGTATATTACAATACTTGTAATCTCTC
>Ga0181408_1000037_pt1 | contig 35554 bp, 47 predicted proteins | sample 31SPOviralmetaG_FD_130137 | JGI IMG/M metagenome (GOLD analysis project Ga0181408, IMG submission 130137) | Marine viral communities from the oligotrophic San Pedro Time Series (SPOT) site, San Pedro Channel, CA, USA - 31 SPOT_SRF_2012-02-16 | ecosystem: Environmental > Aquatic > Marine > Strait...
ACTTGGCCATACTTTATATCTTGATTTTACTTTGTGATAGCAGGCATCCTGCTTTTTCTTCTTTTTCTTTTTGGCTTCTATAAGTTCTGATTCGTGAACTATATCTCCTCTGCAATTTGGACATTGCGTAAATGGTATTTTATCCTCTAATGTAAGAGCACCATTTTCTCTTTTAAAAACTTTTTTGTCAACTAAACTAGCAAGACGTCTTAAAAATTTTATATCTTCTACGTCGCCGTCCATTGCTTTCTTTTCTAAACTTTTAACTACTGCTTTAACTAATGTATTTTTGTCTGCTGAGTATTTTGCTTCGAAAGACATATCTGGCAATTTATCTTCTTTATCTTTTAACAAGTAGTCGTGTGTTCCTGCTAAAGCCATATCGTATGCTTGTTTATGATTTATTTCCTTGCCTTTGAATCCTGGAAGTTTTTCTGTTGCTTTGAATGTGTAATATAACTCTGCGGCCTTTTGAACTGCTTTCATATCAACATTTCTAACATCTTCTGGTGAAAAATGATTTTGAAATAAGTCCATAGCATACTGTTTTCCTTTTTCAACAGGTATATCTTCATTAAGTGATCTATCTAATTCTTTTTTTAAATCTTGTTTTGTTTTCTTTCTGTCATAGTCTTTGGGTGACTTATGAGCGCCAGCACCAGGCATGTTTCTGCTATGCTTTGCTACTGGATTGTTTTGTTTTGGTTGCTTTGCTTCGTTTTTATTATCTCTGGCATCTTGAAACTTTTTGTTTAATTGCATAGGATCGCCTAAAGGATCAAAGTCTGGATTTTCTTTATCATAAACAACTTCAAAAGTCATAGGAGTTCCGTCCTGGCCATAAACATCACCTTTACCCATTGACAGTCTACCTTCGTGGTTTCTAATACGAGTTTTTAATTGCTTGATCATTCTCTGATCTTTTTGTGCTTCAGCATAGTCTAAATACATTTCAAGTTGTGGTAATTGTATGCTGTAATCATATGAACTTTGATTCATGTAGTCTGTAACTTTTCCAATGCCTGCTCCGCCTAAAGCAATAGCACCTGTTACCGCGGCAACTTTAGCACCTTTCTTAATATCTTGCATGGATATTTCATCTAGGTTTTCATACATGCCCATTGCGGCATCTAATTCATCAGTGCTAACAACACCAGTTTGAACTGCTTTATTAAGCATGTCTGTGAACATTTGTTGTTTACCACCCTGTGCTTGTCGTAAAGCATTAGTAACTTCATCCTCACCGAACTGATCAACAAGTTTGTCTAATAGATATGCATCAGCGGCTAATCCTGCTGTGCCACCAGCAATTTTTCCACCTGCTACTCCAACTTTTTTAATTGTGCCTGCACCAACTTTTTGTGCCGCACGTTGACCCATTTTTGTTCCAGTAAACTTTGCGGCTCCTTTGGCTCCTGCTTGTGCTCCATACTTCCAACCTTGGCCTGCTAAACCTCTAAGAACAATCGCTAATCCACCAGCAAGTGGATTTTCATTTAGTTCAACACTTTCTCCGCCGACGAAGTTAGGTGTTTTATGATATGGATGTGGGGATTGATGACCTTTACTTGGTTTTTCTAATTTTGGTTTTTTGGAATTTGCTTTGACATGTTTAGCACGTTCTACAATTTCTTTTAATGCTTCTACCTTTTCACCCATAGATGCATGTTTGGCCGCCATGTGCTTTTTGTATTTTGCACTACCTTTTTTATGCGGAGACTTGCCCTCTATCTGTGTCAATTTCATTGTTATTCAAAGGTTCCTGAAAAATAAACTGTTACTACAGCATTACCATTTACCGCCGCACCTTGTGTTACAATAGCATTTACAGTCGTATCTGATGTATATTTGTGCTTTGGTGTGCTTTTAGTTTGAACTAAAGGATCAAACCCTGTAAACAATCTATCAACATCTCCGGAATCACCTACTGTGATATTTGTTGATGTATTTGCACTTGTCCAAGCCGCATCTTTCTCAACATTAATTTCATGTATAAATGTATTTGTTGATGCAGTTCCTAATGCAGTAGTTCCACTATTGTAAGCAACTGTTGTTTTTTTGAATTGTAATTTTGGATCTGTAATAGCATCTAGTTGTGCTTTAGTAACACCATGAGATGCAACTGTTCCGTTTGCAATATTAACTAAACTTGCACTACCATCTTTATCAGTCAACGTTATAACTGAACTGTCGCTACCAACTATAATGGGACCGCCCTTACCAATTTGGACGTTTGCAGATACACCTGCTATTCCATAGTTTTTAACTGAATCTACCATGTATAACTCCTATTAAGCAATGTTACCAAGATCACTGTTACTATTCTGAGCATTCTGAATTGAACCGTAATCTGTTACACTTACACTATCACTTGCTACAACAACACTAATCGTTGCGTCGCCATCACTAGCGGCACCGTTTACTACATTGTATCTTAGTTGCCCTGCACTTGTGTATTCATATTGATATTGAGAATGGTATTGGCCTGATGCTGAAACATCTAAGTCACCACTTCTAATAAACCTACTTGCGTTAGCAGTATCACCTACTTCAACGTAATCTCCTGCTCCACCGCTTGACCAAGCAGTTGGAACATCAACAGTTACAGATAAAATTCTTGTTCCTGCCCCTATGTTTGCAAAGTTAGTGGCACCTGAATCGTGTTCAACATCAACTGTTATGTGTTGAACTAAATCACTTGATGTAGCATCTAATTGTGCTTTTGTTACAGCATGACTGGCCGCTGTTGCATTTGCAATAGCAATTTTTTGTAATGCGTCTCCCGACGTATAAAAACCGATTGCAGTAGCATTGCCGGCAATGTATGACCCTTGTTTACCAAGTTCTACATTTGCTCCTAGGCCTGCTAAATTATATTTTTTGACTGTTGCCATTTATATCTCCAGAGATAAAATTTGTAATTACAAATGTATTTATCAAATATGCTTATCAAATAAAACATTACTGTATAAGTATATGTATGTGGAACTATAGAATAACATACAGACCTAGCGATTTAGAACAAGGATACAGCATTCGAGAAGTATTTTATAACGATAATGGAGAGCCTGTTAGTTACACATCACGTTCAATTGAACCATACGGCGAGTCAAAAGAAGAATTAATCAGCGATTTAGCATATATGATACAAGCAGTATCACAGGAACTTGTTGATCTAGATGCTTTAGACGTAATTTTTGCTGAAAAAAACAATACAAATACCAAAGAAGATATACAAGAAGCAATAGATTTATTACACAAACCAGTTGACAACGATTAAAATATATCGTATAATAATTGCATGTTTGATAACTCTATACAACGTATCGGTTTTTGTTGCAAGTATCTTGATTCTGATCAATCGCAAAAACCTAAAATCCTTAAAGAACTACAGCAACCTTACACAGATAGATCAACTACTGTGGCTTGGTGCAATAGGCAAGACAAGGCAGTAGCAGAAGAAAGGCTAATTGATATTGTTACACACAATATGAAGGCCGCTTACAACCTTGTTGAGTATGTAGGTTCTTTACCTGCTGAGAGGCGTATGGTAAGATTATCCAGCAGTTTGATACCTATGGCTACAGAACCTAACTGGCGTTATGTATTTGAGGACTCTATTGTCCGCAAAGAACTTGAGGCTGGTTTTGGCTTAGTAGGTGAAATAGCAAGACAACAAGATGTTCGTCTCAGTTTTCACCCAGGCCAGTTTACAGTTCTTGCTAGTGACAAACCCGATGTTGTAGATCGCAGTATAGACGAGTTTGAATATCACTGTGATATGATACGTTGGATGGGGTTCGGTAAAGAGTTTATGGACTTCAAGAACAACGTTCACATTTCAGGTAGGCAAGGTGCACAAGGTATCATAAATATACTACATAAGTTGAGTCCCGAGGCTCGTAACACTATTGCTATAGAAAATGACGAGATGTGTCACGGACTAGATGAATCACTTAAATTGGAGAAACATTTGGCTTTGGTGTTAGACATACACCACCATTGGATTAGAGATGAAGAATACATACAGGCAGATGATGACCGTGTTAAAAGGGTCGTTGATAGTTGGCGCGGTGTTAGGCCTACTTTACATTACAGTTACAGCAGAAATGAATGGCTGGATCAATCAAGCAGAATTGATGAAGGAAACAGGCATGATTCCTTACATTCCATACCTGACCTTTTAGAGACAGGTGCTAAGAAACAAAAACTTAGAGCACACTCAGATTACTATCCCAATGAAAAAGCAAACGAATGGGCATTGAGTTTTTGGAATGACTTTGATATACAATGTGAGGCAAAAGCAAAAAATTTGGCAAGTGAGCAGTTATGGTTGCAAGCCGTAAATTACTCATCATAGGCGACAGTTTTGTTGCTGAGGACGTTCCAAATTTTTTACCCCAAAACTATCAATGGGCATGGTGGAGACGGTTAGCAGAAGATGTTAAATGTGAACCAATAAACTTAGCAATCACTGGAGCCAGCAACTTAAACATCTGGCATCAATTAAAGCATGGCTATCAATATCATAATCCACATAACATATTAGTTGTCTTAACTGCACCTAATAGAATAGAAAACATCAACGTTCCCATCGAAGGCGATATTCAATACGAGCATTTCAAACGAGGCGATATTACATCTTGGGCAGTTCATGATAGACTAGCACAAGGAGAAATATTGCCAGACCATTTAAAATATTTTGATTACGAACTTGCAGTAGATAGAGATAAGATAATTGCTAATTCTATTCTATCAGATGCTGTAAGACGTCCTTGTGTAATACTACCCAATCTATTTGAAAGATTTACAAGGTATCATTTTAATATTGTAAGAGAAGCAAAACCTAGAGATTGGTGTGATGTAGAGTCAGGAATTCTAGATGAACCAGAATTAGGCCATATGTATGAGTCTTGGCATGAAAGGTTTTATACCGAGCATAAGGAAATGCTACTAGCAAAGTTAGAATAGTTCAAGGGTTAGTAGGCGCCTACTTTTCCTTTGTTCTGTGTTGAACAGTCATTGCAGTTCTCCTGCTCTATTTAGCCTATCCTAAGAGGGAGGCAAAGTTCTATTACTGTTAGACTGAATTTATCTATCCAACGTTAATATTTAACAAATCGATACAAAACCCTGCTCAAATAGGTAATTTTTAAACCTTTTTAAAATAAACCATAATTATAGACCCCTTAAATTAAATCTTCTTAAATACAAGCATGTTAAAAGAAAATAAATCATTAAAAAACGAAATAGTATCATTTAAACTAGGTTCGGGTGAAGAGATTATCGCTAAAGTTAAAGAGCATAACGACGATACCTTTGAGCTCAATAAAGCAGTTGTATTAGCAATGGCACCAGATGGTGGTATGAGGCTTATACCATGGCTTATGTCTACGAACAACGATGATATACTGCTAAATAAAACTAATGTGTTAGGATACGCACTCACATCTTCAGACATAGCAGACCAATACACACAATCCGTATCAAGCATACAAATAGTAAAATAGTTGACTTTATAAACAAATATGCTATAATATATAGTATATAATTAATAAGGAATTGTATGAAAAGGATTTTTTGTTTGCTATTAGCATTGTCATCAACAGCACAAGCAAATAGTAATATAATTGGACCGCAACTACAGGTCGCATTAGAAACAGAAACTGAATGTTTAGCAATGAACATTTACCACGAAGCCAGAAGTGAAAGAACAGCAGGCATGTGGGCAGTTGCTGATGTTACAATGAATAGAGTAAAAAGCATTCAGTTTCCAAATACTGTATGTGAAGTTGTAAAGCAAGGCCCCGTCTACGAGAGTTGGAAAACAAAACGTTTCCCTAACTTATCAGACAGTGAAAGAATTTATAATCCCAAAAGAGGACAATGCCAATTCAGTTGGTATTGTGATGGCAATACTGATGTGCCAACTGAAATGGATAGTTGGGCAAGATCACTTAGTGTAGCAAGAAGTGTCTTAATGTATGACCTAGGACTTGGGCTCACAGATGGTGCAGATCATTATCATACAAGTTCAATTGACCCATATTGGAACGACAGTATGACCCACATAACAACTATAGGTAACCACAAATTTTTTAAGTCTAATCGATAAATACTACTATAATTCACACACTGGTAGGAGAGTAGTATGTATGAGTATAGATGTAAAGTCTTGAAGGTTGTCGATGGTGACACAGTAGACGTAGATATAGATTTAGGATTTGGAATAGTCCTAACAGATGAAAGAGTTAGGCTTATGGGTATTGATACACCAGAAAGCAGAACTTCTGATAAAGTAGAAGACTTGTTCGGCGAGTTAGCAAAAGCAAGATTAAAAGAAATGGTAGATGGAGCATCAGGCCCAATTCTAAAAACACAAATCAATAAAAAGGGCGAAGACATGAAAGGTAAGTTTGGTCGTATTCTTGGTGACTTTAGTGTTTACCATGCACCAACAGATTCATGGAGAATGGCAACAGAAGTTCTTATTGAAGAAGGACATGCAGTTGCATACTTTGGCGGTAGCAAAGAAGAAATTGCGGCAAAACATTTAGTTAATAGAGATAAGTTGATGCGAGAAGGATTAGTTTCTCAAGAAGATTATGACAAAGCAGTTGCCATAATGGAAAAGAAAAACCAGTAAACCCTCTATAAATAGTTGCATGAAATGTGCATGGATTAATAATCACTTAGTTGTTGAGACGGATGGTGTTACTAGGCCTTGTTGTTTAGAGACAGATAAACGAGCACAAATAAGTGAGATATCAACAGGCATTTTAAAATCATTTAACCATAAACGTTTGCTTAGATTAGAACAAAATCTTGCAAATGGTTACAGTGATAAAACAGATCCTTATTGTCGAAGATGTAGATTTTTGGAAGATAAGGGTCAGCCTAGTATGAGGACTCAACAACCTTTTATTACTGAAGAACGTAAATTAAAAGTTTTACAATTTAAGTTAAGTAATAAATGTCAATTAGCCTGTGCCCATTGCGATCCAAGTCTTAGTAGCACTTGGGCAAATTTATTGGGAGTATCTCCTAAAGTTCAACACGCATTAGAACTCACAGAAGAGTTTGTAGAAGAACTAAAAACTATTGTTCCTACATTAGATGAATTAAAATTTACAGGCGGTGAGCCTTTCTTAGATTCTACACATTGGGAAATGTTAGAACACCTCAAAGACATAGATAAAAGTAATTGTAAATTAAGTTACATTACTAACGGCCTTATTAAACCTAAATCAGAACTTTGGAAAGGTTGGAAAGAAATAGAGTTTCATGTAAGTGTAGATGGTCACAAAGATACATACGAATGGTTTAGACGTAACGGAAAATGGGACTTGCTTGTAGAGAGTGTAGATAACTTATCTAAGTATGGAAACATTACAATAGCATATTCTATGACGCCGTTTACAGTTGATAGTCTACAAGATGCTAAAGAGTTTTGGGAATATCCTATTAATGAAACTCCTATTGTGTATCCTACACATGCAAATTTAAATATGTTTCCTGATAATATAGATGCTTGTAAAGAGTTTGCTAAAGATTGGGATAAAAAATGGCAAACAGAAGGTTGGTCTGAAAACCTTTATGCATGGCTTAATTAACCAATATTTCTAAAATTATACTTGACACATGCCTAAATAGACTGTATAATAATAAATTATTGAGGCAAATTACAAATGAAACGTTTTTATTCAGGTAAAACATACACACATGCAACAGGCCATTCCTGTGCATTTAGACAGTGGAAAGCAGATAGCCATTGCAATCTAATCCACGGTTACGCATTACAGTTTGAGTTTACGTTTGGTTGTGATCAATTAGATGATCGTAACTGGGCAGTAGACTTCGGTGGACTAAAGCCACTTAAAGAATGGTTGAAACACATGTTTGATCACACATATTTGGTAGCAACTAATGATCCTGAACTAGCAACATTTCAAATGTTAGATGAAAAAAATCTAATAGATTTGAGAATGGTTGGTGGCACAGGTTGTGAGTTGTTTGCTGAAATGGCCTTTGACGAAGCACAGAAAATTGTTAATGAAATGACAGATGGAAGATGCTGGGTTCAAAGTGTTACTGTAAAAGAGCATGGAGCCAATAGTGCAACATGTGAACTTGCAGATACTCAGAAGATTCGTTTTACAATGAGTCCTGAAGAGGTTTTATAGTGAGCCTGGTAAGTGGATAAGTGACGGCTTTGAAACACCTAACACTATACTAATAAATGAGAAAATATGATGATACAGAGAGTTGAACGGTAAGGCTTTTAACTGACGAGTTAAGCCTTATTCAAATCTTTCAACTACAAGATCAATTAAAAATTTCTTATCCCACATTTTAACAAAGTTTCTTTCTGCTAATTCTCTTAACTCCTCTACAACATGTTCCTGCTTTAAAGAAGAAATCATTTTGTCTATACGTTTATCTCCATCTAAAAGATCGTATTCAAAGTTAGGAAATTCAAATCCCATATTTGAAACTGTATTCTCAACACCAATTGGGCCTAACACCATAGTAGGTAATCCTAACATAAAACCTTTGAATGTTTTTTCAGTTACAAAATATCTTTGATTGATTCTAGGATCTGTATAATTTTGTGTTTCTAATGCAATTTTAAAAGTGTAATTTCCAAACCAATCTTCTGCAACTAGACTTGTATCACTAAACAAATTATTAGTCATGTCAAAACTTTTTGGTAATATGTCTTTATGATCATTATAAAACTTTTGTAAATACTCTTCTTTAGATTCTTTAAGCATTCTAAATCTCGATGCATTTACATTCGGAGATTTAAAAAAATCTGCATTACCATATTTAATTGCTTTAGGGTCTGGAGGGTCTTCTACATAAGTTAAACTCCAATCACAATGTTCTAATAAACCTTGCTCGTATAATTTTGCTAAAAACTTTACCCTATTGTCTCTAGGCTTTCTTGCTGGAACTAGTGCAAGTGTTTTTGGTTCATATAAAAATTCTTTATTGGGAAATTGCTCAGATACTCTATTATATGTAAACAATGCAAACATGGGACCGGAATCATGTTCTATTATTTCTCTTACATCATATTCATTTCTAAGTTGTTCTACTATTGACATATTGTGTTCATCTACATTAAACATGCCCATTTCCATAAACTCTGTTATTAATATTCTGTGGTTTTTAAGTAACCTCTTTTTCAACCTTGATGGTAGCAGACTTATAGAATAATAATCTATTTCATATATTGTGTCATCTGGTTCTTCTGAGAGTATTAAATGTATTGGCTTACCTTCTAGACCATACTCCAATCCTATTTGTATATGGTCTGGCAATAGAGGTAAAAATATTTTAGAAAAGTTTTTGTAATACCAAGCCATGTATGTTTGATCATTAGAATGAAAAACATCAACGTAGCCTGGTGGCCTAGAATGAGGTTTTATCTCAATCATATGTTTTACTTTTTCAATCTTAATCATTGTTTACCCATTCATAAAAAGGCTTATACATTTCTTCTGCTATTCTTTCTGAATTAAAAAACAGTTCTGTGTTATACTGTATTGCTTCTACAAATTGCTTAGTGTCTATGTCTTTAAACTTATGTAATTCGGAAACTAATTTTTTTGAACGTTTATTAAATTTTCTAACATTATCATAATCAGCCATATCTGCCCATGGAAACTTAAACCCTAATTGTTTAAAATGTTCAACAGTATATCGGGTGTCCATACAAAAAGCAGGTATGCCACAAGCAATCATTTTAAATGTTTTTTCACTTAACAATGTTCTATCAAAATCCCAAACAGGAAAATCGTCTGGTATTTTGGATTGCATAAAGGCAGTATGCTTTTCGTCTGACCAAGTTTCATCTACTAAATGATAACCATATGTTTCTGTTACTAATGCAAATTTAATTCTGCCTAACATAGCATGATATGTATAAAAAGGATCAATGATTAAATTGCGTCCTTCCATTTTATTAAACACAGAATATTCTCCATGCTGTTGATTCTGAGAACCCATTCCCAAAAATCCATCGTGTGGGTCTGAGTTAGAGACATCATCTTCTATTGCTTTTGGTAACACATCACTATACTTTGCAAGGAACTCCATAGGAAGTTTACGTTTGTCTCCCCAATTAAATTTATTCTTTGTTGAAAAACCTAACGACCATTCTGTGTCATCTAATAATCCTTCTGCGTCTAAGTCTGCTAAAAATTGTATTCTATATGTCCTAGGTTTATTGTTTAAGCAATTAAATGTCTTTTGGAACTTGTAGTCTTTGTCACCATATATCATTTCTATTTTATCAAGTTTATCCTGTAGTAAAGTAGAATCTCTTAGGTATGGCTCATTTGAATTACACGCCGCAGTTAAATACCAAAATGTAGGACTAGGTTCCATTATTTTCATATTGTAACGATCAAAATATTTTTCATACACACTTCTTATTTCAGATCTATTTACTGCATGGTTGGCATTGTATATCAGTAACTCCTTTGGCATAATATTATGATCTCTAAAGATATAAGTAAAATGCTCTACATTAGGAGCCTTGAATCCTCTAGTTGACAAACTGTTCAATTCACATTCAATCATACCAAAGTTAGGTTCAAAAATAAATCCATACATTGTTATATTCTCTTCAAAGAATTGTTTTGCTACATGTCCTGCTAAAGGAAAATATTTCCATTGTGTTAAATGTTCATCTATGTGAAAAACTATTTTAGCATCATTGCCATATTTTTTATAGATCTCATTATAGATTTGTTCTCTGTTTTCATTTATTTCCTCAATGTCATATCCATCTAATCCTCGCATTTCGCATATATGCACATGAGAATCAGGATGTCTTTGTAAGAAATTAGTTGTAAAGTTTTGCAAATCTATAGCATTACGAAAATTTTGTGTGAAGTCTAAACTAAAATCTTCTGGCAAATACTTTAATCCTACCAACGAAGCAATGCCAGGACCTATGGTCAAATCTGTATTTTTAGGCTTTTGTTTGTCACGAGGAAGTGCTAGTTCTATTACAATATGTTGCATATTTACATATTTATAAGATGCTTTAATGCCAATTACGTTTTAAAGAGCGTCAAAATACCGATAAATATGTGTATGTTATTCGGAATACTTACACTAATAACTGCTATTGCCATTGCCGGAGTTGCCGCATGGTTTAGTATTGCAGGTCTTATGATATTCTTTGGCGGGATGCCATTGAGCATTGCCATTATGGCAGGCACATTAGAAGTAGGTAAATTACTAACAGCAAGTTGGCTATACCGATATTGGAACGAAACGTCACTAGCACTTAAATCGTATCTTACCACAGCCGTGGTTGTTCTTATGTTAATTACATCAGCAGGTATATACGGATATCTGTCTAAGGCGGCCTCAGATGTGTCAAGCGATGGTGCTGTTGCATTTGCAGAAGTAGATAGAATAGACGGGCGAATAGCCAGAGAAGAAAACAAAATAGATATCCTGGAAGACAGAATATTAAGTATAGGTGGTTCCGTAGATGTTAGTGCAAGTATAAAGCAACAAGAAACAATCAGAGACGGTGCATGGGAAAGAGTGCAGGGCGATATAGATTATGCACAAGGACAAATAGATAGACTCAGAGATCAACTAGCAGTATTAGATAAAGCAGTAAACGATTTAAGAAACAAAGGTGTTGAAGTAGTTGTCTTAGATGAAGGTGGAATATTCCAGCAAGGCGAATCAGAAAAGATAGACTATGTTGCACAGGCTAATGAGTTGTATGCTCAACAAGAACCGCAACGTGCAGATATCAAAAAAGATATAGACAAGCAACAATCAAATATAGATTCTTATAGATTACAAGCACAAAAGACTATAGACGATGCTAATGCAGAAATAAACAAATTAAGAAATAACAGTCAATCAGCACAAGATGACAACTTATTAAAGATAGATGATTTTAATGGGCAGATAGACGCAATTTACAGCACGATAGCAACACTTAAAGACGACAAGTTTGTAGCAGAAAGCAAAGTAAGAGATCTAGAAAGAGAGATAGGTCCTATAAAATATGTTGCTGAACTTTTATACGGAAGTTCAGAACAAGATGTAATGGATTCAGCAATTAGAATTTTCATACTATTATTTGTATTTGTGTTTGACCCACTAGCAGTTATGTTATTAATTGCGGCAAACCAAACACTACTTAGGTATGGTGTTAATTTAGAAAGCACAGGTCCTAAAAGTTCTAAAAAAGAAGAGATACTAAAAGGTCCTGATATACCAAGTGCGGTTGATGATGCCGCTATTGCAATGATGGAAAGTGCCGCTAAAAAAGAAGCGGCAGAAAAAAAAAGATTAGAAAAAAGCCTAGCAGAAGTAAATGAAAAGTATAAGAACACACTTAAAGAACTTGCTAAAAAGCCTAAAGAAGTAATTGTTGAAAAAGAAATACCTGTTGAGAAAATTGTTGAAGTCGAAAAAATAGTCGAGGTTGAAAAGGATATAGACGTTGATATAAAAGTTCCAAAAGCAATCAAAGATTTAGAAAAAAGACTAGAGAAAAAACTTAACAAATGAAGAATAAAGAATTAAAAGCAGGAGTAGATGATTTATACACAAGGTATGCACATACCTTAGAGATGTTAGAAACTGCTGTAGATAAAATAGAAAAATTAGAAAAAGAACTTGACAAAAAACCTAAAGAAGTTATAGTTGAAAAGGTAGTCGAAATAATTAAGGAGGTCCCTGTTGAAGTCGAGAAGATCGAGGAAAAAATTGTTGAGAAAATTGTCGAGGTCGAGAAGGTTGTCAATGTTGTTGTCGAAAAAGAAGTTCCGGGACCAGAACGAGAAAAAATCGTAGAACAACTTATAGAAATACCAACAGAAATTATTAAAGAAGTCCAAGTAGAAATATTAAAAGAAGATACTACTAAAATTGAATCATTAAATACAGAAATCCAAAAACTTAAAAAACATAACACTCAACTCGAAAAAGATTTAAATAATAAGGAAGATAGAGTTGAAATAGAAATTGTAGAAAAAGAGTCTACTAAAGATTTAAGACATGCGGCTAACATAATGGCGTCTAGTGAATTAAACAAAGAAGATCTTTCTGCAGATGATATATATAATATACTAGTGAAGAGTTCGGAAGAAGAACTTAAACAGAAGTTAGGGTTTTGGGCAGTCCCATTACCTAAGAAAGGCGATATACAAGACAGGAACACAAACTTAACCTACGTAAGGAAAAAATGACAGAAAAATCAGAGCAGTCTTTAAACTGTAATTTTTGTGGTAAACACAGAGAAGACGTAGAGAAATTAATTGCTGGACCAGGTGTATATATTTGTAACGAATGTGTAGCAATTAGTTACGAAATTATAGAAAAGGAAAATACTGAAACTGCTAAAGAATTTAATATAGCAGAACTTTATACTCCAAAAGAAATACATGAATTGTTAAATGAACACATCATAGGCCAAGAAGAAACTAAACTCATTCTAAGCACCTGTGCTTACAATCATTATAAAAGAATTTCATCACCAAGCAAAATAGAAAAAAGTAACATACTATTGTGTGGGCCTACCGGCACAGGTAAAACACTATTTGCAAAAACACTAGCAACCATATTAAATGTTCCTTTTGCAATAGCAGATGCAACTACACTTACTGAAGCAGGTTATGTAGGAGAGGATGTAGAAAGTGTGTTAGAACGTTTATTAAACTTAGCAGACTATGATGTTGAACTAGCACAACAAGGTATAGTGTTTATAGATGAGATAGATAAAAAGGCCCGTAAGAGTGAATCTAACACGCCTACACGCGACGTAGGTGGCGAAGGTGTGCAACAGGCCCTATTACGTCTAATCGAGGGCACAACGACTAAAGTAAGGATCTCAGGTGGTAAAAAACTATCCGATGAGTTTGTAGAGTTTGATACATCAAATGTTTTGTTTATTGTAGGCGGAGCATTTGTAGGAATAGAAGACACAATACAACGTAGAATTAAAAAGAAATCAAGCATTGGATTTAATAGTAAACTTATAGATGATGACCTACGCAAAGAAGTTTTAAAATATATAAGGCCTGATGATTTAATAAAATATGGACTTATACCAGAACTAGTAGGTAGATTGCCTGTGATAACAACTCTAAGCAATTTAACTGTAGATGAAATGATAAAAGTCTTGACAGATGTCAAAAATAGTATTATAATACAAAATAAGGAACTTTTAGGAATAGATAATTTAGAAGTTGATTTTGCAGATCCTTACTACAAGAGTGTAGTAGAACTTGCAAAAAAAGAAGATATGGGTGCTAGGTCACTAAAAAATATAGTAGAGCAATCATTGTATTGGATAATGTATAATGCTCCAGATCTCCACAAAAGAGGCATACAAAAGGTGATTTTTGATAATTATCCTAGTAAGTCAGAAGATTCTAAGCCTGTTGGTATAAAAGAAAATGGCGACAGAGAAAGACTAATAGATTACAAATTTTTTAAACACATAATATATGAAGAATAATAATTGGAAAAAGAAAGCCGTCGACGGCTATAACACTAAGCATAAAGATAAACGCAAAGAGTTCAAGAAAAAAGAAGAAGCAGTTAAAGGCTCATCAGTAACAGTATGGAACGGTGATGTTAACGGAGCATTGAGAAAATTGAAAAAAGTTCTAGAACGTGCAGACAGGCAAAAAGAATTATCCAAAAGAGAATTTTACGAGAAGCCTTGTGCAAAAAGAAAACGTGCTAAAGATCAAGCAAAAAAGAGAACAAGAAAAGCAGAAGATCTTATGATAGCAAAAGGCGAATGGTTACCCCAATTTTCTGAGAACACAGGAAAGGCAATGAAAGGTAAACGTGAAAGACGCAAAGTTTTCATGCAAAAAGAAAGAATCAGACGCCTATCAGGCAAACGTGTCAAGTAATGAAAATTGCCGTAATCAGTGGAGGGTTTGATCCTCTCCATTCAGGACACATCAACTTATTAGAATCAGCATCAGCATATGGTCAAAAACTCGTAGTTTTATTAAACAGTGACGAATGGCTTACACGAAAAAAGGGTAGACCATTTATGCCATTCGAAGAACGTGCATTAATCATACAACGTATGGACATGGTGGATAATGTTTATGCAGTTGATGATGAAGATGGAAGTGTAACAAAAGGACTTGAACTAGTAAGAGATGCATTTGGTCACCAGCATGATTACATATTTTGTAATGGTGGTGACAGAGGTAAAGACAACATACCAGAAATGCAAGTTGAAGGATACGAGTTCAAATTTGCTGTAGGCGGAGAGCATAAAGCCAACAGTAGCAGTTGGATATTAAAAGAATGGAAGTATCCAACTGAACGTAGAGTTTGGGGCGAGTTCTCAGACCTATTTCAAGATAATGCAGTTCGTGTAAAAGAACTTATCATAGAACCGGGCAAAGGTATTAGTTATCAGAGACACTTTAAACGTAGCGAACTATGGTTTGTTAGCAAAGGAGAGTGTGTTGTTAAGCACGGCAGAGATACAGATAAACCACACGAATACGATACAATAAACTTAAAAACAGACGAACAAATACACATACAGGTATCTGATTGGCATCAGATAATAAATATAACTGAAGAACCATGTCATATTATAGAGATACAATATGGAGAGGAAACAACTGAAGACGATATAGAACGTCTTGAGTATTACAACGGAGAATAGATGAATTTCTTATTAGAAGCATTGATCAAGAAGTTGGAAGGTGAAATCGAAATGGCAAAAGCAAATATCAAAGTTTACGAACTTAATCCTGCAGGAATTGGAGAACATCCAGACATAGTAGAAGCGATAGAATTGCAAGTTGCCAAAATAGCAGAAGCCGAAGACAAGATTGAAGTAATAAACAAACATTTCTAATGAAACCATTTCCGGAAGATTACCGACTATACTACCATAACAACTTAACGGTAAATAAGAATTATAACTATTCTTTTTACGATTTATTCCGCAAGAAGTATGCAGAGCATACAAGCAAATTAACAAATCATGTTCACGTAGAGACTGAATACCAAAGTGTTTGCGAAACAGACAATGATGAAACACGTGGTGTTTATATTCGTCCAACAATAATGTTTTGGTTACTTAATAGGTATCCTGAAGTAACACAAGAAATAACAAAACCTATTCCACCTGATGAGAAAAATGTTTTAGTATTAAACTGGCTTACACTTTTTAATCTATCAGATCAAGACAGAGATTTAATCTTTGGATTATATAAAGGTCATGTATTTGTAGACGACACATTTGAAGTTCACCCAACTAGAACCTATGTAATGGAAATGTTATTAAAAGACATGGGTTACAATTTAGATAAGGTTACGTTTTGGACTAACTGTCCTACACCAGATAATAGATTTGAAAAAAGCATAATAAGACACAACTGGTTACATTTACAAGAATATGGAAGAATGTTAAATGAGCATACTAGATTTAAGATACCTGTGTTTGAAGACGACAAATTATTAGACTATAATAATAAAAAATACAAAGTCCTATCACTTAATGGTCACTCAACATATCCTAGAGAATATATTTTAAAAGAAGCCATTAAGGCAGGGTTAGTTAATAAGGAAAACAATTCAACAGAAATGAGATATAGTATGGCAGATGCTTGGGAACAATTACCAAGCGGCTGTTGGTTTGAATTTCCTGATCGAGATGAATGGGTTCCTAGAATGTTACCAAACGATGCAGATGAATTATGGATAAGAGATAGGACATCAAATTCTAAATGGTGGGAAGAAAGTTTTTTTAATCTAAATGTTGAAACAAACTTAAATTGGATTACACCTAACGTAAGACTTATTACAGAAAAATGGATGAAAAGTATTTTGTATCTTACACCTGCTTTTAATATAGGTGAGTATTCAGGACTAGAAGAATATCATAATTATCTAGGTTTTAACAACTACGAAAATCATATAGACAGGAGTTATGACAGCATAGATGATTTTTCAACCAGATGCAAAACAATGATTAAAACTATTAAAGATACACCTATGCCTGATAAAAAGCAATGGAAAATGATGAACAGAATTGCTATACAAAACAGAGATCATTTTTATAATTTCTATATTCCAGAACTAGAACGCACCTTTATTTCAACACTTTTAAATAAAACATTCGGTTGACAAATCCTTAAATTTTAGTATAATAATACTATGACTATGCATCTTGACCACACATTATCTTTAATTAATACTAAAAAGTATAAAGAAAAGATTACCAAAGGCAAACTCAAAGAACTAGAACTCAGATGGCGTGAGCATAACAGATCTATGAAACGTAGACACATGCATCACATGAGATACAATACATTACAAGAGTATATAGATTATTGTTATGGCAAAGCATATAAGAAGCCAGACCCTAGAGACTATAGACACTTTACTAGATTGAATAAAGAATCGCAAAGGAATTGGCGAGCAGAACAAGATGCTGAGCATAGAGAAAAGTATCCTAGTCTTATGGAAGAACAAATGAAGGCTGGCACATTCAATACTGCTAGTGATGGCAAAGGCACAAAGAAAGAGGCTATGAAATACACAGGCGATCTTATACAGGGTATTGCTACTATGCATAAGAGTAATGCTGTCCCTGTGATGAAAGGCACAGACCAAGCGAAAGACATTGCAAGGATGAGACGAGGGTGATAAAAAGAATGAAGACTTTTAATGAATCAACATACCGACCACTTCCAATGGGATTAACTATACGAGAAAGCGGTATAGATGGATTAGGATTACATGCAACAACTAATTTAAGTGCAGGAACTGTATTAGGTGAAACTCATGTGTTAGTTCACAATAGAGATAGGCACGAATGGGTAAGAACGCCACTAGGTGGATTTATAAACCATTCAGATAATCCTAATTGTTATATCAGCACAGACAGAGGCGATAGAACATTACATACTGTTATTCCAGTTGCTAAAGATGAAGAGTTGACTGTTTATTACAGATTCAAAGGATATGACGGCAGTATAGATAACTCAGACCCTGACAGTTATCCGGACATTGAAGAATGAATAAAAAATTTGATCATTGGAAAAACGTTTGTAAGTTACATTGGAAAGAAATTGTAACTCTATCTATTGCATTGCATTGGGTAGTTGATTTATTAATCTTGGGACCTATAATATTCTTTTTAGGTGTTTGGTTTGGAATACATTTGGAGCATTAGATGTTTGATAAAATAATAGAAAATATAGTTTTAATAATGGTGTTTGGAGTTCTTATTGCAGGAACCTATATTATGATAACCGCAAGTAATAAAATGAATGAAATGTATTTTGATGATCCCGGATATGAGAATACTGAAAATATAGCATGATAGACATTCAGGAACAACTAAGAAACTTATATGCTAGTCAAGGTATAATAGTTCCTAATAATTTTAAGTTTCCAGTATGTGATCATCCAATAGAGAAATGGTGTAGTAACTGTGACAGAGACTATGTTACAGGTGAAAAAATACCGCACTTTAGAAAATATAAAGAACTGCATTTTTTTGATGATGATTGAATTAGCAAAATTAGATAACAATGAATTAGTGTATGGCACTTATGAAGAAGTAGAAGCATACGCAAAAGAAAAGGACACATGGGTAATAAGATATATGGACCATGTTAATCCCTCTACAGTTTATAAAAACTTTAAATGGGTTGGCACAGGATTACATAATCCATTTGCAGTAAGTGTGCCATTTAATTACAGAGAGGCAAGATCAAAAGGTAATTTTACTGCTAGTGGGGTAAACAAAGACAAATGGTAGAAGATAAAGAAATAGGAAAAAGCCACGGTAAATGGCATGGCGGAAAAGGTTCTGCTAGAAAAGATAAAGACAATTCCAAGTATGCAGAAAATTGGGAAAAGATTTTTGGTAACAAAAAGAAGGAGAAAAAAGATGACAATACCTGAGTTTATAGGCTACACAGGAGTAGCATTACTAATTGTAACTTATGCTATGCTACAGTTAGATAAGATAGACCCAAAAGGGTTTTGGTATAGTTTTAATAACTTGTTAGTAGCAATTCTAGTTACTGTAAGTTTGATAGAGACACCTAATAAGCCTAGTATGGTAATTGAATTCTTTTGGTTTATGATTAGTGCATACGGTATCACAATGTTTTACAAAAGGAAAAATGAAAGTAATTAGAGCAACAATAGTAGTAGAAGTTCCATATGAAAATGAACTAATGAATTACGGAACTAAATTAGATAAAGAAATAAGAAAGGTTATAGACAACACACCTTTTATAAACTGTCAACTCGAAGCAGGCGAACTAGAGCCTACTGCCCCGGTATTAAAATGCAAATAGTAAAGTGTATGGTCAACGACAGTAGTGATTATGAATACCTATATGAGAGTGCAATAAACAATACTTTTCAAAAATATTTTAAATGGGCGGATGAACATAATATACCTGTAAATTTTGTTAAGACTTTTGGGGATGATTTGATACATGGTCTCATGCTTGATATAACAGCAGACTTTGAACACAAAGAAGATGAAGCACAATTTAGGCTTACATTTGGAAATAAAATTTATAATAAGATACACGAAAAAGAAATGATGGAGTTTGAGTTTGGTTACAAGTAAAAAAAATGCAATACAAGAAGCAGTCACAGATGTGTTCATAGGTGCTCTAATAAATTTTCCTTTAGGATTTGTAGTCCTATGGTTAGCAGAAACAATTGGCATCCTAGTAACCGACACAGAGCAAAAAATACAGTTAGTTATATTTCAAAGTGTAATCTTTTCATTAGTTGCTATTGTAAGGAAAACATACATAAGATTGTATTTTGATAGCAGAAATATTAAAAAAATGCAAAAAACTGGTTGAAATTTACCAAAAAAACACTATATAATATATAAGTGACATAAATAACATTGCATAAAAAATAATGCAAGGGAAAAAGAATCGTAAGAAACTTAGACCGACTGTATTAAATTTTATGCCGTTACCCGGAAAGGCAAATGTCAGAACTAAGGGAAACTAGATCGTAAGTGAAAGGGACCTACTAGGGAAGTCAAAGGCCACACAAAAGGTAACGTAAAACAGAAGAGCATATATCTTCAAAAGTGCTTGGCTTCTTAACTTGTTTAAGAGTGAGTAATGGCAGTAACGATTCGGTCGACTGTATAAGCATAAACCGGACAGCACGGGTATATGGACTTCAGTTTAGAACGGCCCTGCCAGGACAGGTTAATAAATGGCAACAGTTATTAACGGTAAGCGAAGTCAGGGAAGAACAAAGTAGGACAGGACACACACTAACGAATGCCCTACTTTGAACTACTTTTTTATTCGCCATATGGGAATACAAAAGTTTAAATTAGAATAACTTGCTTAACAAAGGAGATTATTATGGTAACGAAGCAACAATTCCGTGTCACTACCGACACACTAACCCCCCTATATAAAGCCTCAGTTGGCTTTGATCAATTAGTAAATGAGTTCTTTAACGACACATCATTTGTTAATACTTCAGGGTATCCACCCTATAACATCAGCAAGGACAAAGAAGATGTCTACGAAATTACTCTTGCAGTAGCAGGATTTAAGAAAGAAGATATTGATATTGAACTTGAAGATGGCACTCTAAAGATTACTGGTAAATCAGAAGTCTTAGATAATGAAGACAAAGAGTATCTGCACAAAGGAATTGCAGAACGTAATTTTGTTAGAACATTTAAACTAGCAGAATATGTCGAAGTAAAGTCAGCAAAACTTACTGATGGAATTTTAAGGGTATCATTGTTTAGGAATATTCCAGATGCAATGAAGCCACAAAAGATCGACATCGGTTAATTTTGTAGGTAAATATTGGGGTAGGCATAAAATTGTCTACCTCAATTTAATTAGAAAGATATGGCAAGCAAAAGTAAAAAAGGTAAAATTATAGTTTATATGATTCCTGAAGGTGAGACTAGAGACAGTCATACCTATCACTATACAGCACATAAGACTAAAACTTTAATACAGGAAAATAGAAAATTAAAGTTTAAGAAATACAATCCTGTAAAACGTAAACATGAAATGTTTGTAGAAGCAAAATTACCTAAACATCAAAAATAATACTTGACAAATCTTTAAATTTTAGTATAATTTAAATATGCCCATAGAACAAGTAGAAACAAGAGACAAAGTAGAACTAGTCTTCCCCAACAGATACAATGTGTTGTTATTAAATGATGACTATACACCAATGGACTTTGTAATACAATTACTAGTCGAAGTGTTCAATAGATCACTAGATGAAGCAACTACAATCACAATGAAGGTCCATGATGAAGGCCAGGGAATAGCAGGAACTTATAGTCACGAAGTAGCAGAGCAAAAGCAAACTGAATCATCTATGATCTCTAGGCATAATGGTCATCCATTAAAAATTGTTTTAGAAAAATTAGAATGAAAGAGTTTGATAATCAATATACAGCAGGATTTAGCACAGTCGTTGACAGTGAAGACTTCGAGCCTGGCCTAAATGAGGATGTTGTAAAAAGATTAAGTGCATTAAAGAACGAACCTGAATGGGTTACTGAATTTAGATTAAAAGCATGGGATCACTTACAGAAAATTAAAGAGCCTACATGGGCACATGTAAACTATGCACCAATAGACTATCAAGCATTAAGTTATTACTCAGCACCAAAGTTTAGAAACAAAGAAGATATACCACAAGAAATATTAGACACATTTGAAAAGTTAGGTGTGCCATTACACGAACGTGATGCATTGTTAGGTGTTGAAGAAAAAAAAGATCCAAACAGAATTCCAACAGTAGCCATTGATGCAGTCTTTGATAGTGTCAGCATTGCTACTACATTTCAAAAAGAATTAAAAAGTCAGGGTATTATATTTTGCAGTATCAGTGAAGCAATACAAGAACATCCAGACTTAGTTAAAAAGTATTTAGGTAGTGTTATCCCCTATAAGGATAATTACTTTGCTTGCCTAAATAGTGCCGTCTTTACGGACGGCACGTTCTGTTATATTCCAAAGGGTGTAAGATGTCCTATGGAACTTAACACATATTTTAGGATTAATGCAAGGAACACAGGACAGTTTGAACGCACATTAATTATAGCAGATGCAGACAGTTATGTTAGTTACTTAGAAGGTTGCACAGCACCAGCATATGATGAGAACACTTTACATGCGGCTGTAGTAGAACTTGTAACACATGATAGAGCAGAAATTAAATACAGCACCGTGCAGAATTGGTATCCAGGAGATGAGAATGGAGTAGGTGGTGTATTAAACTTTGTAACAAAGAGAGGTATGTGTAAAGGTGAAAGCAGTAAAATTAGTTGGACACAGGTTGAGACTGGCTCTGCCGTTACTTGGAAATATCCTAGTTGTATATTACGCGGTGATAATAGTGTTGGTGAGTTTTATAGTGTCGCTGTAACTAGAGGTAAGCAAATGGCAGACACAGGAACAAAAATGCTACATGTTGGTAAAAATACTAAGAGCACAATTATTAGTAAAGGTATAAGTTTTGGAGATAGTGTAAACACTTACAGAGGTCAAGTAAGAATAGGCAAACGTGCTGAGAACAGCAGAAACTATACTGTTTGCGATAGTCTCATGTTAGATGACAGTCAGGCCTTGACATTACCGGTGGTTCAGCAGTATAATAATAACAGTATAGTAGAACATGAAGCAAGTGCAGGTAAAGTTTCAGAAGAGGCCTTATATTATTTAAAATCAAAAGGCATGGATGAAGAAGATGCAGTTAATTGTATAGTGAATGGATTCTGCAAAGATGTTTTCCAGCACCTACCATTAGAATTTGCCGCAGAGGCAAATCAACTGTTAAATGTAACACTAGAAGGAGCAGTAGGATAATGAGTATAGAAGAAAAAATAAAGGACATGATAGATAATAATAAAGCAATCTTGTTTATGAAAGGCACACCGTATGAACCAAAGTGTGGTTTTTCTGCAAGAACTGTTCAAGCATTAATTGAATGTGAAGTAGAATTTGCATACTTAGATATTCTTGAGAATCCAGATGTTAGAGCAACATTGCCAAGTGTAAGCGATTGGCCTACATTCCCACAACTATTTCACAACGGTGAACTATTAGGTGGTTGCGATATTATTACTGAAATGCATACCACAGGTGAACTAAAGGAAGTGTTAAATGGATAAAGTAACTTTAAAAGATATCGGTGGAGAAATTATTAAAGATAATAGTGTCTATACCCTAAAGGACAATGCATTTGGAAACAACCTTGTTTTAAGTAGCACATTCCTAAGAGCAAAACAAATGACTAACGGCCATACACATAAAGGACAAGAAGAAGTTTATTTCTTTATTGACGGCGAAGGCGAGATGCAAATAGATGATCATAGATTTCCTGTAAAGAAAAACGATGTTATTTGTATTGAAGACGGAGAATTCCATAGAGTCTTTAACACAGGAGATTATGGATTATATTTTGTATGTGTATTTGATGGAGGCAGAAATCATTAAACATGTTAATTACTCAAGAACTTACAGTTAAAGTAAACGAAGAATATATTTTAGATGACGTCCATGTAGAATTTGGACCAGGCATACATATCCTAATGGGACCTAATGGTGCAGGCAAAAGCAGTTTTGCACATGCATTAATGGGCCATTACAATTACGAAACAACAGGCGCAGTAGAGTTTTTTGGTAAAGATATTTTAGCATTGGAGACCTTTGAAAGAGCGAGGGCAGGCTTATTTGTAGGTTTCCAATCACCCTCTCCTGTGCCTGGTCTTAGCAACTTTCAATTTTTAAAACAAGCAAAGCAGTCTAGAGGTGAGAAGCCTAATATAAAAGAAGACCTAGGAGCATTTAGAGATCAGGCTAAAATGTTTGGACTTCCTGAGGATTGGGATAAACGACATCTTAATGTTGATAGCAGTGGCGGAGAAAAGAAAAAGAACGAGCTCATACAGATGCTAACACTAAATCCAAAGTGTGCGATACTTGATGAACCCGACAGTGGCTTAGACGTAGATGGCATTAAAAAACTTAGAATGGAACTAAACAGTTTTAGAAATAATGACCCAGACAGAATTTTAATTATTATTACACACTATCAACAACTGATAGAAGAACTACAAGTTGATTCAGTCAGTATTCTAAAAGATCAAAAAATTAAGCAATACGAAGGCGTAGATAAAGCATACGAAATATTTGAAGAAGGCTTTGATAATGTATGATGAAAGTATAAAATACAGTCTACAAGACTTACCAAATATGCTAGGCATAGATATAAGACAGAATATGTTATCATCTAGGTATGATAATCTTTGGCCAGAAGTAATTGGAGAATTTAAAGATAGTATCGATAAACAGAATCCTATAAAGAGTTACATTCATAGAAATATGAATATGGCGAGACTTAGTAAACATGTAAACGAAACACCTACACATTCAACTATAGATCCAGAACCAGTAGATGATTATTTACATGATTGGCATATAGGAAATGGTAATATTACAATACCTATGGGCAACGAAAGTTTATATGGTATACAAGTTTTAAATGGATATTCTGATTCTAGTCGCTCCAGTCTAAGACAATATGAGCCTTACTACAAGCCAACCGGAAGAGTATCTGACTTTGCATTTTTAAATACTTCAGCACCGATAGGGTTACGTTTTTCTTCAGGCACAGTTGAAACTTGCAATTTAATATACAAAGAACAAATAGCAGACAACGATCTTTCTTGTATTAACTTTCTTGTTGATATAGGGCCAGGTTCGCATATAACATTAGAAGAATTTATAAGTCCAAAGATAGACGGATGCAAACTAATTAAGATTACATATCTAGTTAGGCAAGGATCAAAACTAGAATTGATAAGAAGGAATGGCTCAGCAGATAATTCTTTGACAGTTGTTGACAGTAAGTTTATTTGCTTTCCAGATAGTGACGTTATAGTTCAAACAGAAGGAAAAGGCTCGCATTACGCACAAGAATTTTTTGATTTTGATATATATAGATGTAGCAAAGTAATGCTAGATGGTAGATATAATCTAACAAATCAATATAATAATCATGTTGGTGTATTAGTAAACCATTTAGAAAATGATAGCATTAGCGATATAGATGTAAAGTCTGTAGTTGATGGAAAGTCAAATAGCAGTTTCATTGGTAACATATATGTAGATAAAAGTGCTACTGGAACTGACGCAAAATTATTTAATAAAAATTTACTTTTAAGCAATGAAGCAACTGCGATAAGCGAACCGCAGTTAGATATTAACACAAAAGAGATAGCATGTTCGCACGGTTGCACAGTTAGTAACATCAACCGCGATCAACTATATCTATTACAGGCCAGAGGATTAGATTATCAGAAGGCTAAAGGAACACTGAAAGAATGCTTTCTGAACCAATAACAACAAAGGCTGAATGGCCAACCCTGAGAAACAATAGAGATCTAATCTATTTTGATAGTGCCGCATCTACTCAAACACATGTGTCTGTATTAAACAGAATGAACAAGTATTATGAAGAACAACGATGTAATGTTAATAGAGGTGATTACAGAATTAGTCAAGAAGTATCAGAAGACATAGAAAGATCAAGACAGCAAGTAGCAGAGTTACTAAACTGCAAAGCAGATAACATTGTGTTTACATACGGTGCTACACAAGGTCTTAACATGGTTGCAGAGTGGCATAAAGATTCACCCGTTGTGTTTATTACAGAAGCAGAACATACTGCAAACATTATGCCTTGGGTCGCACAAGGTAGAACTATAGAAAACGGAAGACTTGTAGTGCTACCTATAAATGACAGAGGCAAGATATCCATCGAAGAGGCTGTTAAAGAGTTTGAAAAATATCCATATAGTATTTTAAGTATCCATAGTCACAGTAACGTAACAGGCATTCCAACAGACTATAAAAAACTTACTAAAGCCGCACATGATCATGGTATTAAAGTTTGTATTGATGCTTGTCAAACAATTGGCACACATGAGTTTGACCCATACACCGTTGACTATGCTGTATTCAGTGGACATAAAATGTATGGTCCAACAGGCGTTGGTATATTATATGGTAGACTAGATTGGAGTCAACACAGAGCATTATACCAAGGCGGAGATACTATTAACCATTATGACTTTTCAGGTAACGTAGACTTTAAAGAAGGTCCTACTAAACACGAACCGGGAACACTAAACATTGCAGGTATATTAGGTTTAGGTGTTGCGGCAGAGTATATAAATTGGATAGGATATAATAATATTACTAGATATATGCAAAAGATAGATCTTGCTTTAAGTGATGCAGGCTTATTTAATATAAGAGGATTGAAACTTTTATATCCTAACTATAGACAAAATGGAAGATACGTTTACAGTTTTGTCTGTGAAGGATTTCATCCAAGTGATTTAAGTGCAATGGCTAGTTTAGACGGTATTGCCGTAAGAGCAGGAAAATTATGTGCCCATCCTATAGTAAATAAAGTTAGTGGTGGTAAAGGTGTATTTAGAATTAGTCCAGGTATATATAATGATCAGGACGACGTAACTAATTTAGTAGAAGGATTATGCAAGGCAGTAAAGAAGATAACTTAAACAATAGAGACTATGAAGCAATAGACTCTGAGAATCCTAGTATTAAAGATAAAGTAAGATCTAATCTACGTAGAGTTATTGATCCTGAGATAGGCATAAACATTGTTGACCTAGGATTAGTTTACGATATAGATGTAAACGAAGAGAATGATGTGCAAGTATTAATGACACTTACTGCTCCTAATTGTCCATTTGGAGAAATGATAATGATGGAAACAGAGTTTGCAGTTAGAAGTGTAAGCGAAGCAAAACTTGTAAAAATTAATTTAACTTTTGACCCACCATGGAATCCGGATATACATGTATCTGATGAGGCCAAATATCAAATGGGTATTTTATAAATTTAAATAAATATATGCTTAACACCCCAAAGGAGAAATAAGATGGCATTTGATATAATGGTCCCAGACGTTGTATTTAAAACTCGTAAAGAAATAGACACAGAGCCAGGTTTCATTTGGTATGATTTAACATCGCATGAAATATTTGCTGGTAAAAAAGTAGCCATATTTGCATTACCAGGAGCATTCACTCCTACATGCAGTAGCACTCACTTACCAGGATATGAAATGGAATATGATAACTTACTTGCTAACGGCGTAGACGAAGTTTACTGTTTAAGTGTTAACGACACGTTTGTAATGAACAGTTGGATGGCACATCAAGATATAGTAAAAGTTAAACCACTACCAGACGGTGCAGGTGAATTTACTCGTAAGATGGGATTCCTCGTTGACAAAACTAATATAGGTTTTGGAATGCGTAGTTGGAGATATTCTATGATTGCTAATGATGGTATAGTTGAAAAAATGTGGGTCGAACCAGGCGTTGGAGATAATGCTCAAGGTGATCCATTTGATGTCAGCGATGCTTACACGATGTTAGATTATCTTAAAGAATCTAAAGATGGCGAATGAGCGACTTGAAATAATTACATGGAGCGATTTTCAACAAGGGATCGCTCCATTATGGAAAGCAACGCCAAACACAATCCCAATATTTAATAACCCCTATCACATAATACAGTATCCGCAACACATGTGGAATACAAGTATTGTGTTATTTCCTGTGTGCTATATGGTCGATGACGAGCCTGTTGCTTACAGTTGTGTTTACAATTTAAGTGATTCCGTAATAAGAACTAGAGGCATATTTGTAAAAGAGGAACATAGAGGAAAAGGCTATGGACACAAAATACAGAAAGCACAATGGGATTTATTTCCTACATCGTTTTACAGAGCATTTGGTTTTTGGAGAGAGGACTCTGCTCCACGTTTCCAAAAGTATAGTGATATGAAACAAGTGCCTGGAACTGATTGGATATGGAGTGACTTCAGTCAAGTTAAAATGAAATTTCTTTATTGGGATAGAAGAGATACAAAACCTACAGACATAGAACGTGAATACAATATTAATTTTATTGCAAGTAACAAACAAAAGTATGGCTTTGGTGGAACTAATAATTTAAATGTTGATTGGGATTTAGTAGAATGGGATACTTACTTTGACACACATAAAGGTAACTATGAGGATCTCCAAATTAACTTAGATTTTGATTAACCACTCGGTAAATACAAATATGAGCATACAAGATTTAGATCCTAGATGGGATAACCAAACATTAGATTATGATTTAGAAAAGCATAACTGGCCTGAGTTTTGGTTAAATGTTGCAAAGGAAAAGTTTCCAGATATAGAATCTTTAGAAACTGTCCATAAGACATTAACTACAGAACAGATATCAGAACTAGGTTCATACTTACAACGTAGAACAGGAGACAACGACTTTATAGAAAGAGTTGATTCATACTATACTGATTACGTTCCTGGACTTATAGATCAAGACGATTGGATGCTACAAAGATTCTTTACAATAAGAGTAGTAATACCAAATCAAGCAAAGAAAGGTAGACTACTTGCTTTTCATCAAGGTATTTGGGTAGGCAATGGTTTAGGCTTAAGAACTATATGGACACCATTTACAGAATGCTACGGTAATAACTCAATGCAAATAATGGGTTGGGAAGATTCAGATGACTTAACAAAAAGATGTTATGATGAGAAGATGAGTTACGATGAACTGCAAAGCGAATGTGCAACACATTGTTGGCCAGTAACACTAAAGCCAGGACAAGCACACTTGTTCCAGCAACATCATATACATGGCAACTTCAATAACGATACAGACATTACACGTTGGAGTATGGATGGTAGAGTATTACCTAGAGGTGGACACTATCATAGAAAACTACCTGGTGGCTATTTTAGATTTATTGGAGAGAAAGACGACACAAGAGCAGTAGACAATACTAAAAAATGGATTAGTTATGCAGGATGGAACAGTAAGTTTAGTGGACCACTGCCTTTGCCTATGCAAAGAAATCTAATCAACAACTACTGTGATAAGCACGGAATTAAAATTAGCGACTATCAATTTGAGAATGAATATGTTGATTGGTTCCCAGGACTAGAAAAATATATCTCAGGTTATAATGTCGATGGAATAGTTTGTTGTAGTATATACTGCTTACCAGATGATCCTTTTAGAAGAAGGCAGTTATTACAATTAGCAATCGATAATAATGTAGAATTACATTTTGCTAACGAACTATGTAGTCTCAGAACACAGGAAGATTTAGAACACATTCAACATGTTTTTGAATTTGTAAATGAAAATACTGCACCAAATGAGACTCTAGGTTATGTCTAAGAAATATTACTACCATGTAGTTTACGGAGAAGGATTTGTAGATTACTTTGGCAGTAATGTATCCAACGAATACTTTTGGAACTACACCCCAAACAAATTACTTAACGAACAAGACACGCAAGTTGTTACGTTTGAACTTAATGATTTACCTTTAACTAAAAAGTTTGTAGAAGCCTATAAGATGAAACTGTGGGCAACAACATATGATTACAAAATAAGAGGAAACAACAAAGCATTTGAAATGATCAGTGATGTGTATCGAGGACTTACAAAAGACTGGATACTAGAAAGCAGAACTGAGATGAATGACACAATTAATTTGTTAAACAATCATCCTGTATCTAAAGAGTTAGGTTATAGTTTTCCAGATGAATTAAAACTTAATGATACGGATTTAAATGACATGCGTATTCCTAGTTTAAATAGATTACACGAACTGTTTGAAACACACATGGAACATCTATCAGAATATATTTTAAATAATAAAATGGACCCTGCTACCCATGACCTACTATGGAATAAATTACAAAGTGTAAATCTACTAGTTCACTATAATGAAAAACTAGATCAAAACATAGAGTCGCCTCAAAAAATTGAAACAGCACCTCCGGCATACTTTACAAGTTTAAAGTTTAGTTGTAATCAAAAAACAGAATGGTTACTAAAGCCTGAGGACTATGAGCACTTTACAGCAGTAAGACCTATAGGCGGATTACAGTTAGACTTTGGAACAGTTGGTAAAGACATGTGGCATTGTTCTAATACAAACGATATAGAATTAGTTAAAGACAAAATGGTTAGTCAACAATGGGAACTTAATCCTTGGGTGCAATATGATTGGAACGAATGCACAGAATCAGAATGGCTAGATGGTAAAGCATTATATCAACATTGGTGTAATCACAATAACGTAGGAGACTACTACGACTTATCGCATCCTAAGTTTACACCTGGTAGACATCAACTAGGAGAATGTGTGAGTCATAATTTTACAGGACCTGGAGACTTTGTTGAACAGATCATTAACAAGACTCCAGAAATAAAATACTTTTGTATAACTGAGGAAGGCCGAGACCACGACCACATACTATGAAGCAATCAAATCTTTTTACTCATCTACGAGCAGTTGATGACAGTTACATTGTTGCGACTGCCTTACAACAAGAACTGCCACAAGCATTACCAGAAAAAATACTATTCACTGGTGTAGGAAAAATTAATGCAACACATGTATTAACAAGATACTTAGAACGTAACCCAAATATAAGAACTGTAATCAATTACGGAACAGCAGGAGGCGTCTACGGAGTAAAGAAAGGTGAGGTTATTAAATGCACATCGTTTGTTCAAGGAGATATGGATTGCGGAGAACTTGTAGGAGGTCCTGGAACAACATTTGGTGATAATAGTTTAGTAAAAGGAATGTTAGAGTTTGGAGATGATGGATATGTTTGTAGAACACAAGATCAATTCGTCGACGATGTTGATGCATTAGATGTATTAGAATATACTATGCTAGGAGCAAGATTCAATTGTGTAGATATGGAGGCTTATGCATTGGCTAAAGTTTGTGCAATGATGGAACGAGACTTTATATGTTACAAGTATATCAGTGACGATGCAAACAAAGATGCAGACAACGAATGGAAAACAAACATTGCAAATGGTGAACCTAAGTTTTACGAGTTACTACAAAAAGAACACGGATTCACAATGGTGCAATGATATTAGTTTTAACAACATATAGGACAGGTAGCACAAATTTTTGTAAACAATTAGCAGAAGAACATAAGTATGAAAACTTAGATGAGGCTTTTCATGAGAACTTACTAGACTTACATAAACCTGTATTAAGACATTTGCATAAAAACAAAAACTGTATTGTAAAATTAATGCCTTGGCATATAAAAAAATCTCCTATTAAAAATTTACTAGATGAGTTACTACCACTTGCTGAAAAAGTATATGTGCTTGTAAGAAAAGATTTTGATCAGCAATGCCAAAGTTATTATATAGCCTGCTATACAAAGGAATGGCATAATACTTTTTACGAACCAAAAGATATAATTTTAGAAAGAGAAAATTGGCAAAGGTGTGTAAATTTTCTGCATGATGAATATCTTGAATTAGAAACTTTATACAGAAAAATAGATAATCAATTGATATACACACATCAACTTGATCAGGGTAAGAAATATGATCGCCCAGTCAATTGGAATAAAAAGCCTGGCTTTGTTAATATTGATATTGAAGAATTATTTGATTAAACGTAACTTACACGAATCTTAGCAGTTCCTTGCGAACCACTTGTTGTAGAAACGTATGCTTTGATTGTATTATTTGAATCTAAGGCATCAGTATAAACATAACTTGGATTAACAGCAAACACTTGTTGCTCACTTAGATCCACGTATGTAGCAGGCATTAGCCTATCTGGATCTGCATCATCACCAATAGTAATAGTAGTGTCACCGTCAAATACAGTAGTAACTTCTATTAACACTTCCATTGGTCTGCTTAGGTTACTTACGTTACCTAATGTAACATTACCGTCACTATGATTAACAGTTGAACTTAGTGTTGCGGCATCTGTGCCTGAACTATCTCTAGTGCTGATTAATGTTAAGTGTCCTGTTGATGCTGGGTTATCTTGTTTAGCAAGATATATAGCATACTCACCGTCGCCTGCATCAGTAACTTCTATAATGTCACCTTCGTTAATTGTAGCATCGGCAAATACTGCTGTTAAGTTTGATTTTCTAAATGTTGCACTAGCACCTGAGGCGTCTGCTCCAATACCAGTTGAGCCAACATATTTTGCACCTGCAACATATATAACATTACTTGTTGCTGTGCCTATATCAGTAGGTAAGTTATCACCTATGAAATGCAGTATGCCTGATTGGTAATCGAAATACCATTGGTCTTCATTACCTGAACCTGTTTCAAATAATTGTGTGCCACTGCTTTGAGCATTTGCTAAACCTGTTGCCGCCGCATATACTTTTAACTGATATGTTGCACCAAATGAGGGTGGTATCCAATTTGTAGTTCCTGTTTTCCATGTTCTATTATTACTTGCTGTTCCATCTTCTGTGGTTTCTTTAGCACCACTTACTGAATCTAAATACACATGAATAATACTTGAATTTGAACTAGGTATCACGCCAGGTATATCATCTGACTGTGCCCATATCATTGAGGTCTTTACAATAAGATCAGAAACGTTTCCTTCGTTAGGTGCTTTCTTAGAAGCATTTGTATCAGTTTTAGCCTTACTAAAACCTACCTTCTTCCAAAGTAAATCGACCTTTTGACTATCTGTTATTGCCATTACTCAATACTCAATGCTGTTAGAGAATCGCCATCCTCGAGTTTAATTCTTACAAGTATGTTATTACCTGTTGCGTCTGTTCCGTTTTGGTCACCTAATGTCATAGTAAATGTTGCATTACTATAGTTAGTGCCATCTATAATTCTATCACCTGATGTAAAAGCACAACCATTTGAACCGTTACCACCTGCTCCTGTATTACTTCCTGGTGTTCCTGCACCACCGTAAGTAGTTGAACCATCTATCCAACCGTTTGTTCCACTGGTGCTATCTATACTAGTTCCTGGTGCCGCTACAAAGAAGCCACTTACTTTACCTGTAAGTCTTACTGTAAAGTTAGCCATTGTTGTTCTTCTAAATGCAAAAGTAAAGTATTGTGCTCCACTTCTACTTGTGTTCAAGTCTGGACCTACTGGTAGGTAACCTGAACTTAAATCTGTATCAAAGTGTTGTAGTGTATTCCATCTTACAACTGCTTCGCTTGTTCCTGCAATAGTTTGTGCTCCTGTCCAAACATTACCTGTGTAATTATTTGTTGAACTATTAAATGAAGGTGTATCCGATGCCGCTCCAAACCCTGTAATACGTTTACCATCGTCATCGTGTCCTGCACCTAAACTATCACTTACTGCAATATTTTCCTCGTCAAAGGTTGGACTTGCTGTCCATACTTGAATCTTTTCACTTGTTTCAGATGTGTATGACCCTGTGCCATTAACGTTAGTTGCTCTAAACTTAATTGCTTCTACTGTAGCAACTGAACTTGATGTAATGTCAACTGTAACGTCACCTAATGCATAAGGACTTGCTACACCTGTTTGTGCAATAGGAACACCTGAGTTTAACATAGTGGACGAACCGTCTATGTCTGAATAACTTCTAAACTCTTGTTGGACTGCTGAACCACTAGTGCTTTCTGCATTTGTTCCACTTGCAATATAAAAAATGTTTGTGCTATCTAGGAATGCTTCTCCAACTAGATTACTAACTGTTGCACTTTGTAATTTTACTTTTGGTGAACCACTGTTATAATATGGAATACCTGAAACATATCGTTTTGAACCTGCTGTATGCTCTGCCAAATTTGCACTTCCTACATTAATAGTAGGTGTTGATGTAACATTGTCTTTAACTATGTAAACATTATTAGTTGCACCTGTAGAAGAATGACTTAATGCAAAACTATGAACACCTGTTGCAAGTCCGCTTATATCTTTTGTAACTCTACCAGTAAATACTTGATAGAAGTTTTGTGGATAAGTTGTTGAACTTATCTCATTATAAGCATCACCCTCACTAGTAATAACTAGTGAAGTAAATGTTCCTGTTTCACCTACTGATGTGCTAAATGCTTTGGCACCATCTGCCGCTCCATCAATCAAGGCACTTAATGTTCCACTATCACTTCTCCAAGCATTATCAATTGTATTAGTGCTAATTGATGTAGTTGAGTCGTATCTTCTTGCAGTTGTGGCATTTAAACTTTGCCCTGCACTTATACCGCCAACGGCGTTTGTGGCTCCGTGTGCCAGTTTACTTGTATCTTGTGCTGACGGTGATAGTGTTAAACTCTGTCCTGAAACACTAGTTGGCGCCGCTGGAACATTCTCTAATGAGAATATTACCGTATCGTTGTCTGATTGGACAGTTAAATCAGGCTGTCCTGAACCTGTCATTGTTAATGTATATGAACCTGCATTTTGACTTGAATAGTCATGAGTGATGTTAGCACCACCTACTGATCCTGCTGGTGAACCTGATTCAGCAACATTATCATTACTTGATCCATCTCCCCAAGCATATACATAAGCATTAGCATTTTGTGTTGTATTATCAACTGTAACTACTGCTCTATTCGTTCCACTTAAATCTGTTCCTTTATATAGAACTCTATCACTATCGTTACTACTTCTTAAGGCTTTACTAACACTTGTTCCAGTAACAGTTGCTCTTAGGTCTGGCTCAACGTGAACAGTAAAGTTTGAACTCTTAAATGGAGAACTTGTATGGTTACTAATAACTTCTAAGTTACCTACAAAGTCTACTGCCGTTCCTGCTGATTGTTGCCCACCGCTTAAAGCATAAGTGTGGCCTATAGTTCCGCTGGTGTCTCCAGAAGAACCACTGCCTACATTCACTGTTGATGTTGTTCCATCTCCCCAAACATATCTATATTGTATGCCCATTGCGGCGTAAGTTCCAACACCTGATTCAGTTGTATTAGTAAATGTAACTTGATGTCCTGATGTAGCACTTTCGTTTATTCCGCTATTATCATCTAAGGTAACACTTGGGGTGTGGGTGTCAAACACATTAACAACTGCTGTTGTATTATTAGGGACCGTGGAAGGGTCTGCAGTTGTATGTGTAAGCAACGTCAACTTAACAGTTCGTTGTCGATCTGTTTCTGTTGATGATGTAAAGGTATGTGATAAACGTGAACCTTGTGTTCCACCTGAATCAGTGTCTGCACTAATAGTATTATCACTTGAACCATCACCCCATTCTATTTTGTAAGTTGCTGAAGCACTACCAATATTAGTAGTTTGATTCTCAAAATAAAGTGCTGTTCCGTCGTCAACTTGTGTGACTGCTCCGCCACCGCTTGACGCGGCAAAGAACCCATAACCTGCGACCGGGTTTGCAGTATAAAGGGTTATGAAATTGTCTTTTTGTAAACTTGCTGATGAACCTTCTCCAGCACCAGTGTTGTTGAATGCTGTGACTGTTACATCAAAGGGAGATAAAGCATTGTTAGAGTATGTATGGGTTGGTGTGCTATCGGTTGTAGCAGTTGTAGTTGTTCCGTCTCCCCAAGCAATAGTATATCTATTTGGGTTTCCAGTAGTGCTAATAGTTAATGTTGCTGTTAATGGTGCACCACCTGAGGACACAT
>Ga0181408_1000038_pt1 | contig 35290 bp, 32 predicted proteins | sample 31SPOviralmetaG_FD_130137 | JGI IMG/M metagenome (GOLD analysis project Ga0181408, IMG submission 130137) | Marine viral communities from the oligotrophic San Pedro Time Series (SPOT) site, San Pedro Channel, CA, USA - 31 SPOT_SRF_2012-02-16 | ecosystem: Environmental > Aquatic > Marine > Strait...
AGAATAACCATTAACCACAATTAAATTAAATTATTATGTCAACACAAATTGCGTTATTGAAGATGTTCCGTGGTGAGCAAAAAAAATTAGTATATTTGTAAAAATATAATTTAGTAAAATGGCAAAAAGTAAAAAACCAGAAGTGGTAAAACTTGATGATTCAGTTGTTGAAGAACTAAAACAGCTAAGAACAGAACAATCCAACACACAGCTTGATATTGGCGCACTGTCTACACAGCAACACATTTTGCAAAACAGAATGGTTGATCTTGGTCAGCAACTCCAAGGAAAGTTAAATGAATTAGAGAAAGAGCACGGACAGGGCTCTATCGACCTAGAAGCGGGTGAGCTTCATTTGGGTGCTCCAGACAATGGAAATTCGTAAAATATCCATAGGATCTGATTACAAGGGCAGCGCCATGCATTACATCGTTAACCAAGATGTTTTGAATGGCGCTTATACCATACACCTCATTGACTTTGATGAGGACAAAATCTCTTTCCGTGTATATGTAGAAAAGAACAACGAAGTTTTTTTATGGAAAGAGTTCAATAAAAACATACCTGTATCTGTTGAGTACAATATAAACTTTTAGGATGAAATCTCCTTACTACTTCATTATCAAGCCGTTAGGCGACGAATACAATAATGAGGTGGAGATATCAGGGCAAAAGATCATAGTCAACTCTACGGTTGAGGATCATAAGCATGTAAATAGACTTGCGGAAGTTGTTTATGCTCCAAGCAGGAGTACAAAAGTCAAGTCTGGCGACATAATAGTCGTACATCACAATATATTCAGGATATACTACGACATGAAAGGTAGGGCAAAGAAATCGCCCAACTACTTCAAAGATGGTATGTATTTTATAGATGAATATCAGTTTTATCTTTACAATGACGGAAAAGAGTGGAAGTCAGTTGGCAATTATTGCTTTGTCCAGCCAATAGATAAAGAAAATTCTTATCTTTATGAGGAGGGTACAGAGCTCAACACCGGGTATGTTGTATACGATAATGATTACCTAAACGACCTTGGTGTTAAATTAGGCGATAAAGTAAACTTTACTAAAAACAGTGAGTATGAGTTTACTATAAACGACACTGTTTTGTACCGTATGAGAACTAACGATATATGTGCCTTGCTATGAAAGATGTAAATGAAATAAAAGAAAGAATCATAAAGGCTGGGCATGAAGCTGTCAACCAGCTCATAAAGGTTGCGGAAGAGGAGATCATAAAACCAGATCCAGATGATGAGCTCGCTGCGGATAGGTTAAAAAATGCTGCAGCTACAAAAAAACTAGCGATATTCGATGCTTTTGAAATACTTAACAGAATTGAGAACGAAAAGAACTTGATAGAGAATCCAGAAGAGGAAAAAACAAATTTAACAGGTGGTTTTGCAGAACGAAGATCTAAATAATTTAGGTGTTGTACTAAAGGACTTTATACCAAAAAAGATCTTAGATGACACAAACAAAAAAAAGGGGTTCCGTTATGGATACAATCCTGATATAGATGCTGTAGTTATATCCAAAGATGGTACGATAGGAGATGTAGTCAGAATTAATCATTTAAACATAGCTCTTCCAAAAAAACCTGCAGATATTCATAAAAGGGCAGTTAAACGGAAAGATCAGTTCTGGGAAGCATCTGAGTATCCGAAACAACTACGCCCATTACAGACCATATTTCAGTGGAATGAAATGCCCCGTGATTTCAAAGAAACATGGGTTCCTTATATCGAAAAGGTGTTTAACTACAGAGAGAATGGTTATTGGTTTTACAACAAAGGAACGCCAACGTACATTACAGGGAGTCATTATATGTACCTACAATGGACTAAAATTGATATAGGTAAGCCGGAGTACAGGGAGTCAAATAGAATATTTTTTATATTCTGGGAAGCGTGTAAAGCAGATTCTAGGTGTTATGGAATGTGTTACTTAAAGAACAGGAGATCTGGGTTTTCATTTATGTCATCAGCTGAAGCCGTCAATCAAGCCACCATAACATCAGATGCTAGGTTTGGGATATTGTCAAAGACGGGTGCTGATGCAAAAAAAATGTTTACAGATAAAGTTGTACCTATATCTGTTAACTACCCATTTTTTTTCAAACCAATTCAGGATGGTATGGATAGGCCGAAGTCTGAGTTAGCCTATAGAGTTCCTGCATCAAAACTCACAAGAAAATCAATAGCTAACACAAACATTATTAGTGACTTACAGGGACTAGATACCACAATAGATTGGAAGAATACAGGGGACAACAGTTACGATGGTGAAAAACTTGCACTTCTTGTTCACGATGAAAGTGGTAAGTGGGAAAAGCCAGATAACATACTAAACAATTGGAGGGTTACCAAAACATGTTTGAGGCTTGGTAGTAGGGTTATCGGTAAGTGCATGATGGGATCAACAAGTAATGCTTTAGATAAAGGTGGAAACAACTTTAAAAAACTGTTTTATGACTCTGACCCCACAACACGCAACTCAAACGGACAAACCAAAAGTGGCATGTATAGCTTGTTTATTCCTATGGAGTGGAACATGGAGGGGTTTATAGATAAGTATGGGCAACCTGTTTTAGAGACACCAGATTCGCCAATAACCAGCGTAAATGGTGATGACATTCACCAAAGCGCATTACAATATTGGCAAAACGAAGTGGATAGTCTCAAAAATGATCCAGATGCATTAAATGAATTTTACCGTCAATTCCCACGTACTGAGTCACATGCGTTTAGAGACGAGTCAAAGAACACCTTATTTAATTTGACAAGAATATATGAGCAGATAGATTACAACGATTCATTTGCTATCAAATCAAGTGTAAGTAGGGGAAACTTTTACTGGAAGAATGGTCAAAGGGATACAGAAGTTGTGTTTTCTCCTGATAGAAAAGGTCGGTTTTTTTTAAGTTGGATACCATCCAAAGAAATGATGAACAATGTAGAGGAAAGAAACGGACGTAAGTTCCCTGGTAACGCTCATATAGGAGCCTTTGGTTGTGACTCATATGATATATCGGGAACAGTTGGTGGTGGTGGATCAAAAGGATCTTTGCATGGAATGACTAAATTTCACATGGATGACGCTCCAACTAATATGTTTTTCCTAGAATACATATCCAGACCTCCAACAGCAGAGATATTTTATGAAGATGTGTTAATGGCTTTACATTTTTATGGCATGCCAATTCTTGTCGAAAACAACAAACCTAGATTACTATATTATCTCAAGGACAGGGGTTACAGGCCTTTTTCTATAAATAGACCAGATAAACATAAAAACATACTGTCAAGAGCAGAAAAAGAGCTCGGTGGCATACCTTCATCTCAATCCGTAATTTCTGTACATGCAGAAGGTATAGAAAGCTTTATTCAAACTCATGTTGGTGTGATAAAAGACGAAAGAGATACGGACTTTGGAAGTTGTGGAAATATGTTTTTTAATAGAACTTTGTTAGATTGGGCAAACTATGATATAAATAACAGAACCAGGTTTGATGCCACAGTAAGTTCGGGTTTTGCGATTATGGCAAATCAAACGACAAAGAATAACAGACAAGAAAAACGTAATCAAATAAATCTTAACTTTGCAAAATACAGTAACAAAGGTTTTGTTAGTGAAATTATTAGGTGATTATGATAAATAAGCCGAAGTTCATTTCAGGCAGTGGTTTTCCTAATCAATTTGTGTCAGACATAGAGAAGGATACGTATGAGTATGGTCTCCGTGTTGGGCATGCTATTGAGTCCGAATGGTTCGCAAGAGACCACGGTAGTAGTATATATGGGGAAATAAGATCTGAATATGTAACTAGAAGATTGTACGCTAGAGGGCAGCAGCCTGTTGATAAGTACAAAAACGAATTATCCGTCAATGGCGATCTTTCTTATTTAAACCTTGATTGGACACCCGTCCCTATCATTCCTAAGTTTGTAGATGTTGTAGTCAATGGCATATCTAATAGGCTATTAGATGTTAAAGTTGAAGCAGTAGATGATTTGTCTTCTATGAAAAGGGAGATGTTTAAAAGGGATATGCAATCAGATATGTCAGCAAAACCTGTGCTGTCTATGATAAAGCAAAATACAGGAGTTGATGCATTTTTATTTCCACAAGAAGAAATACCAGAGACTGATGAGGAATTAGGGCTGTATATGGATCTTAAGTATAAGCAAGGCGTGGAGGTTGCTGAAGAGGCAGCTATTAAAACCATTTTAGAGCTTAACGAATACGACGAGCTAAAAAGAAGAATAGACGAAGATAATGTTGTTCTTGGTATTTCAGCTATGAAACACTCTTTTGACCCTCACCACGGTGTTCGTCTAGAGTATGTTGATCCTGTAAATTTTGTATACTCACCAACTGAAGACCCAAATTTTAGAGATTGTTATTACTTCGGAGAGGTAAAATCTGTACATGTTACAGAGATAAAAAAAATAAATCCAAGTCTTACACAGGAAGAAATAGAGGAAATATCAAAACTTGCAAGTAGGTTTGATGGTTACAGAAGCACACAGAACCTTCAGAGTCAGAGTGGTTTAGATAAATCTAACGTTAGTCTTCTTTACTTTTGCTACAAAACAGATCGTGAAGTTGTATACAAGGTTAAGCAAAACCAAAACGGTGGCGAAAAGCCGTTAAAAAAAGACGGTAACTTTAACCCTCCTAAGACAGAACAAGCTAGATTTACAAGGGTAGCAAGAAGGATAGACGTATGGTATGAAGGTGTGCTTGTTTTAGGAACAAATCATTTATTAAAGTGGGGAGTAATGAGTAATATGGTTAGGCCAAAATCGGCTTTTCAAAAAGCTCTACCCCCATATATTGCATCTGCCATAAAAATGTCAAAAGGTAATGTAGATTCTTTAGTCAAAAGAATGATCCCTTTTGCTGACCAAATACAATTAACACACCTAAAACTACAACAGGTCGTTGCGAAAATGATACCAGATGGTGTGTTTATTGATGCTGATGGTTTAAATAGTGTAGACCTTGGTAATGGGGCGTCTTATAACCCTTCTGAAGCCCTATCTATGTATTTCCAAACAGGTAGTGTTATCGGTAGAAGTTACACGGAGGACGGTGACTTTAACAACGCTCGAGTTCCTATCCAAGAGTTAACTAGCAGTGGATCAAATGCTAAGATCGCAAGTCTTATTAATATGTACAACTACCAGCTCAACATGATTAGAGCTGTAACGGGCATCAATGAGGCGAGAGACGGAAGCAACCCTGATCAATATGCTCTTGTAGGTTTACAAAAACTAGCTGCCTTAAATAGTAATACAGCAACAAGACACGTTATTCAGTCTGGTATATTCCTAACAAAAAGGCTTGCAGAAGCTATATCTTACAGAATATCCGATATACTAGAGTATGCTGATTTCTCTGAAGACTTTGCGAAGATGATAGGGAAAAATAATTTTGAAATTGTTCAAGAAGTAAAATCACTTCATCTACATGACTTTGGTATATTCATTGAAATTGAGCCTGATGAAGAAGAAAGACAAATGTTGGAGCAAAATATTCAGCAATCGATTCAATCAGGACAGATAGGCTTAGAGGATGCTATTGATATTCGCAGCATAAAAGATATTACTCTTGCAAACAGTTTACTGAAGATACGTAAGGTAAGAAAAGAGAAGAAAGAGATGGAAAAGCAACAAGCAGCCATCCAGATGCAGACTCAATCAAATACTCAATCTGCTCAAGCTGCTTCTCAATCAAGAATGCAGGAAGAACAATTTAAAACTCAATCTGAATCTCAGATGGAGCAAATGAAAGCGGAGTTAGAGTTGCAACGTATGCAAGCAAAACAGCAACTTGACGCAGAGATGTTAAAACTTAAGCATCAATTCGACCTAGAACTAAAACAAGCGGAAGCTAATATTTTTAAGGGCAGAGAGGAGTATAAAGAGAATCGTAAAGATAACAGAACAGACAAGCAAGCCTCTCAACAGAGTAAATTAATTAGACAACGCAAAGATAACACGCCTCCTGTTGATTTCGAAAAGGAAGGTGAAAACTCTGATGTTTTAGCTAACTTTAGAAATATGATGGGTCAAGAAAACGCATAGTTTTTTTTAATAATTTTGTACCATAAAATTTAATATAATATTATTATGAGTGATGTAAATCAGGACGTTGATTTTAAAGTCGATTTGTCTAAACCTCCTGTAAAAGAGGAGGAGGCAAAAGTCCAAGAACCAGAGACAACTGAAGCAGAGCCTCAAAAGGAGGAAGTTGCTGATGTGAAGGAAGAAAATACAGTTGAGCAAAAAGAAGAGGAGGTTGTAGAAGAACAACAGCCCGAAGCAACTGAGACAGAGCCAAAGGAAGGAAAGCCACAGGAGCTCAAAAAAGAAGACATTGTAAATGATTATCTAACAGATAGATATCAGATTAATGCAAAAGAATTAGAAGACGTTCTTTCAAATAATGAAGAAGTACTAGACCTTCCAGAGGAAGTTGAAAAGTACCTGCAATACAAGGAACAAACCAATCGTGGTTTGAAGGATTTTGTTAAAGCTAACGAAGATGTTAGTGAGTATGAAGATCAAGCTTTGTTGCGTGAGTACTACATGCAAACTAACCCAGAGCTAGATGACAATGATATTAGCTATCTAATCAACGAAAAATATGAAGTTGATGAAAATGTCGATACAGAAAGCGATAGGAAAAGGAAGAGTTTAGAGAAAAAGCAAGAGCTGCATAGAGCAAAAGAGTATTTTAACAATATAAAGGAAAAATACAAAGCACCACTTGAGTCAAGTATGGATGCTTTTCCTGACGATGTTAAAAATGCTGTTGAGTTCTACCAGCAATATAATGATGAGGCTGCAAACCAAGAAAAACTGTCTAATGAGCAAAGAAAAATATTTGAGCAGAAGACATCAAGTTTTTTTAATGATAAATTCAAAGGTTTTGAATATAATCTCGGCGAGAAAACTGTGACCTACAAGCCAAAAAGCGTTAACGAAGTTGCCAAAAATCAATCAGATTTGAACAACTTCATACAACGTTTTGTGGATGAAAAAGGTTTCTTGAAGGACGCTAATAAATATCATCAATCTTTACACATGGCTATGAACCCAGAGTCTTATGCTAAGTTCTTTTATGAGCAAGGTAAAGCCGATGCGGTTAATGAAGTGGTCAAGGATGGAAAGAATATTGATATGAATGTGCGCACAAACGTTGATTCATCGAAACCTGGATCTAAATTTAAGGTTGTAGATAGCAGCCAAGGGTTTGGATCTGGACTTAAGATAAAAAAAAGATAATTAAAAACCTTAAAACACATTAAAAAATGGCACAATCTATTACTTTTAATGGAAGTGGAGCTGTCGCAGGATCTACTTCATTAACACCCGCTCCAGGGAAGTCGTTATCCAATGATAACTACCTTTCTAATAGCGACTATGACTTTGCTCAGCAATATTTACCAGATCTATATGAGAAAGAATTTGAGCGTTACGGAAACCGTTCTGTAGCATCTTTCTTGCGTATGGTTGGCGCTGAGATCCCTTCTAGCTCTGACTTAATTAAGTGGAGTGAGCAAGGAAGACTACACGTACAAGCTTCAGGAACTGTTACAGACGCAGATACCATTGCGGTAACAGGACACAGCTTCCGTACTAACCAGACTATTATCATTAACGGACCTAATGGCGTTCAAGCAAAAGCCCTCATTACTGATGCATCTGCTGCAGATAGTATTGATGTTGCTCTTTACCAAAACTTTAGCCTAGTTGAAAAAACTTCAGGTGGCGATGCATTGTATGCAGCAAACGATGCTGTAACAATCTTTGTTTATGGTTCTGAATTCCAAAAAGGGACAGATGGCATGACTGGATCTCTTGAAGCAGCCTTCGATTCTAAAGAAAACAACCCAATCATCATCAAAGATAAATATGAAGTTTCAGGTTCTGAAATGGCTCATATCGGTTGGGTAGAAGTTACCTCAGAAAACGGTGCTTCTGGTTACCTTTGGTATTTGAAATCTGAAAGCGAAACTCGTTTACGCTTTGAGGACTACCTAGAAACTTCTATGATTGAAGGTGAGCCTGCAGGTACAGGTTCTGGTGTAGCAGCATTAACTACTGGTACAGATGTAGGCTACAAAGGAACAAAAGGTCTCTTCTTCGAAGTAGAAAACAACGGTAACGTTTCTTCTGGAACAATCACAGATCGTGATGACCTTGAAGCTTTAGCTAAAGTTCTTGACAAAGAAGGTTCGATTCAAGAAAATGTTATTTTCGTAAATCGTTCTACTTCTTTTGATATTGACAAAGTTTTAGCTGCTCAAAACAACTCAGGAGCATCAACTGCTTCTTATGGTTTGTTTGACAATGACGAAGATATGGCGTTAAATCTTGGATTTACAGGATTCCGTATCGGGTATGACTTCTACAAGTCAGACTGGAAATATCTAAACGATGCTACTACTCGTGGTAACGTTGGTGGTATTGATGGTATCGTTGTACCAGCAGGTACTACAACTGTTTATGATCAAGTAATGGGAGAAAACGCTAAGCGTCCATTCCTACACGTTCGCTACCGAGTATCGCCAACTGAAGACAGAAAATATAAGTCTTGGGTTGTTGGTTCTGCAGGTGGTGCAGCGACTACTGATAAAGACAACATGGAGGCTCACTTCTTGTCAGAGCGTGCGCTTTGCACAATGGGTGTAAATAACTTCATCTTGTTGCAGTAATATTACATAAGGAGGGGGCTTATTTAAGTTTCCCTCCTTTTTTTTAAATTAAATCAAATTATAATAAAATGTCAAAAACTATTACAGTATCTGGGTATAATGCACTTTTCCCAGATTTAGAACAAAAAACAAGGGTGTTCATTTTAACTGGCAACAAATCACCCATCCGATCAATGATATCGGTAAAACACACAGGCAGAAAACCTCTCACTTATTTTGACGGCAAGCTAAATAGAGCATTGCGTTATGCAACAAATCAACTAAGTCCTTTTGTAGATGAGCAAGACGGCGTTGCTACTTTAGAGCCTATTGTTTTTGAGAACGGAAAACTTATTGTTCCCGATTGGAATGTAAACTTGCAGAAGTTTTTACTTATACACCCTGACTTTAATAAGAAGTTTACAGAGTTAGATAAAGAGAAGAATGCAAGTAAAGAGGTTGAGAGTATTTACTCTGAACTAGACGCACAGATAGCAGCAAAAGATATGGATATAGACGACCTTGAAGCTGTTGCTAGGGTCATCATGAAGTCTAATGTTAGTCTTTTAACATCATCTGAGTTAAGAAGAGACATGATTATTTGGGCTAAAAACAATCCATCAGAGTTTATGACTCTTGCTGATGATGAAAACCTAAAGCTTAGAAACATAGCTGTTAGAGCTGTAGAGATGGGAATACTTCATGTCAAGGGTGACAATAGGACAGTTACGTGGGCTGATAATAAAAACAATAAAATTATGGTGGCTCCATTTGGAGAGAACCTATATCATTCCTTAGCTTTGTTCTTTAAGACAGACGAAGGTCTGGATGTGCTTCAAAATATCACGAATAAGCTATAAGCACAAACAAATCCGTGAAAGGGGGAGGTCGCAAATTGTGACCTCTTTTTTTTTGTACTTTTGTAGAAAATATATCCTATGATTAATAGCGTTAGAAACACTGTTTTGTTTTTGCTAAACAAGGACAATAGAGGGTATGTATCACCATTAGAATTTGATTATTTTGCAAAGCAATCTCAGTTAGAAATATTCGAGCAATATTTTTCTGATTATTCTAGAGCTGTAGCTGCACAAAACTCAAGAAAGAAAGCGCTGAACTATGGTGATAGCGTTTCTCATATTCAAAATAAAATAGATATATTCACAAAGAACGCCCCGCTAACCTACGATGCAGATCATTTTAACACACCAGATGACCTGTATAAACTTATTAATGTGGTATATGGTGGTAAAATAGTGCAAGAGGTCGCAAATCATAAGTACGACATGATTGTGAACAGCAATCTTACAAAACCATCTGTAACATACCCTATATACAAAAGAACTGACAACAGTTTATTTGTTAGTCCCAGCAGTATAATAACCACAGTATCAGCTAACTATGTCAGAAAACCACTAGATCCACATTGGGGTCACACTATGTTAGCAGGAGATCCTGTATACAATGAAGATAGCTCTACTGATTTTGAAATCCCAGCTTCAGACGAAACAGAACTTGTCATTAAGATATGCAAGTTTGCAGGACTCAGTATTAGGGAGGCGGATGTTGTTCAGCTTGCTACAAACGAAGAGCAAAATAACTTTGTTAAAGAAAACTCATAAGACATGCCTACAATTGGAACACATATAGATCAAAGAGAATACTATCAAAACAGCGGCACAGAGCCAAGGTCTGACAATTGGGGAACATACCAATATATGTTGTTACAGGACATTATCAACAACTTTTTGTTGACGTATGTAGGTGACGACAAGGTTATCAATAAAGTAGATAGAAACGAGGTTATATTCCACGCCAAAAGAGGTTTACAAGAGCTACACTACGACGCTCTACGTGAAATAAGAGGTTTTGAGGTAGAAATTCCAGCGACACTGAAGGTTCACCTGCCACACGACTTTGTAAGCGCTGTGAAAGTGTCTTACGTGGGCGACAAGGGTCTTACTTACGAAATAAAACAAAACTTCAACACAGCCACTCCAAAGAGTTACTTGCAGGATAATACGCCATTCAAAAATATTTTGATGGACAACGACGACAATGCGCTTACTGGCACTCCTGTTATCGAGCAAAATTGGCGAGACGCAAAATCAGGAAAAGTTAGCGAGCCGGAAAACAATTTAGTTGGTAAAAGGTTTGGGATGGATACAGCCTCCGCATCTAGCAACGGAAGTTATGTTTTAGATAAAAACCAGGGCTATATTTTATTTAGCTCAGATTTATCAGATAAAAACATTATTATAGAATACGTTTCAGATGGTATGTATGGTCTTGCAGACAACGAGATCAAAATACACAAGCTAGCAGAAACGTTTATGTATGACTACATGGTTTCCAACATACTGAAACAGAAGTTTGGTGTGCAGGAATATATAGTACGTAGAGCGCAAAAACAAGCCCTTGCATCTTTAAGGAACGCGAAAATCAGATTAAGCTCTATCACAATTGGGGATCTAACCAGGATTCTTAGGGGTAGAGATAAGTGGATAAAGTAGTATGAAAATTAAAAATCTATTTTCCACCGGGAAAATGAACAAGGACATCGATGAACGTCTTATTCCTAGTGGCGAGTTTATTGACGGCTATAATATTAGAGTCTTAAATACTTCAGGTTCTGATGCTGGTGCTATAGAAAATGAAAAGGGTAACGTTAAGGTCACATCTTTAGGGCTAGGCAATAACCCTGAATGTATAGGCTCGGTATCTGACGAAGGTGACGAAAGAATATATTGGTTTGTTGTAAATGACCTTGGGTATTCCTACGTCTTTGAGCATGATGTAAAAAAAGCTATAACCTCAACTGTTCTTGCTGACGAAAGAGACACAGATGAGCAGATACTAAAGTTTAACAAAGATTACAAGATTACAGGTGTTAATGTAGTTTATAATCCTGCCAAGAAGTCAAAACTGCTTCTTTTTACTGATGGACTGAATCAACCTAGAATGGTTGATATCGAAAGAGCAAAAGCATTTGGTAAAAACAATTTTTACGAGGACGATATATCTCTTTACAAAAAGCCTCCGAGAAAAGCACCTGTTGTTGTACCCTTCAATACAGCAAATTCAACAGAGAATGCTGTGCGTGAAAACTTCTTTTCTTTTGGTTATAGATACAGATACTTAGACGGTGGCTACTCTGCACCATCTTCTTTTACATACTTTAAGTTTTTCCCCGGGGAATCAGACGTGGATTTTGCATCTATGGTTAATGAAGGCATGCAGAATATTTTTAATGGCTACAAAATTACATACGATTCAGGAGACAAAAGGGTTACAGATGTTCAATTGCTTTTTAAGTTTCCAACAGAACCAAACCTTTATGTGGTTGAAAGCATTAATAAAAAAGAAAAATCTATTTTAGACGATAGGGATTACACATACGAGTTTACAAATAAAAAAATATACAAAACTCTACCTGCCGACGAAGTAAATAGAATATACGACGATATTCCTTTGACCGCAAAGTCACAAGAGTTTATTGGTGATAGATTGATATTCGGTAATACAACATCACAATATGATTTGACAGATGAAGAGGAAAGTAAAGAGAAGATCAATATAAACTTTTCGGCTGAAGTTGTTTCGGCAGAGTATACAGGTGAGCCTTTTGTAATTGAGATAAGTGAAGATCTTATAACTTGTGAGTTTGACGGATCTGGATTAGAGTTAAAAAAAGGAAGATCGATTACTTTTGGCATAGATCTTTTTTCTGAAACAGAAGGAGTAGAGCCAGAAACATACGGCGGTGGAAAACTTGAGATAGTAGTTGGTATTGTTTTCTCTCAGAACTATCAAAATATTAAAAAATTTACTGAATCTGCTGATTTCATAGAACTTCTGGATGCATTAAATGGGTTTTTCAAGAATAATGTAGAAACTGTTTTTAAGCCAAATCTGCCAATAATAAGAGAGGAGTACGGTGAGTTCTCATTAGAATCATCAGCGACAACAACAAATACATTTACTTTGAGGGCGCCTGTGCTTACTGCTGTTTATGATGGCGACCCAGATCCTGAGGTCGTAACAGAGGAAACAGAGGATGAGCAGTTTAAATTTACTGTAGCAGCGGCAACCCTTAAAGAAAGCTCCTCGTCTTTGTCTCTTAAATCAAACAGAAGCTACGAGGTTGGAATGTGTTATTTGGATGGTTATGGGCGTTACTCAAGTGTTTTGCTACCTAGCAAAAACTTTGGAGAAAAGGGAACTGAAGTTTTTTGCCCTCCCTCAGGTTCAACAAAGCTAAATAGTTTACAATTAACTGTCAGACATCAACCGCCTTATTGGGCTGACCGCTACAAGTTTTTTGTAAAACAAAACAAAGGACCTCATTTTAACATATACGGTACAGTATTTTATGAAGATGGTGTTTACAGGTGGGTTCTTTTGGAGGGAGCAAATATAGGCAAGGTTGAGAAAGGGATGACTCTTTTTGTAAAAAGAGATGGTGATGGTATAATGGACAGAGAAGTGAAGTGTAAGGTGCTTGATGTCACTACCAAAGGTGCACAAGATTTTGTTCCGCCTGACTTTGAAGGAGATCAAGAAGGTTGGATAGCTGGAAATATAGATGCTACTAATGGGAATATTATTGAAAGGTCTGGGCTGTACATGAAAATAAGACCGCTTGGTTTTGTTATGGATTTTGTAGAAGACAACTATGTAAATTATTACAACAGGGATCATAGGCCAATGTGGCCATCAAAAGGAGGTATGGACAGAGTAATGACTATTAATCTTCCTGGTAATGAAAACAAGAAAACAGAATACGGTATATTACAAAAGCAAAAACCTGGAGATCTGGGTGATTGGGATGATGATGGTTATTACGATATTGACCTTCTGCCTGACACAAGTATTGCGTTTGAAATTGACTACCACGAAAGTAAACTATTTGGTGAAGAAAAAGCATTCAAATTTGTTAAAAAATATATTGTTCAGAAAGAATACCAAAACAACACCGAAACAAACAGAAATGCTCTCGAGCAGTGGTTCGAGGCTGAAACAAATTTTGTTCGTTCCGTAGTTGATGATTTTGGATCTGGCAACGTAAATGCCGTTCAATACATTGTGCCTAAGAATGAAGGTACAAAGGAAAAACATTTTACACTTACATTCTATCAGAAAACAATTACAGGTGACAGGTGGTATTTACACGTAAAGCCAAATGAAAGAAAGAATAAAGCCCAGACAGGGGATTTGTCTATGAAGATTAATATAATATTGTCAAACGACTTGGTGATATTTGAGACTGACCCTGACGAAATCGATAACGACATCTTTTACGAAACAGAAGAAACATTTGAAATAAGCAATGGGGTTCATTTAGGTAATGTTTCAAATCAATCATTGCCGTACATTCCTGCCGTATGCAAGCTAGGTTTTGGTAACTGTTTTAGTTTTGGCGATGGAATTGAAGGTGTTCGTATACTAGACGATAGGTTTAAGAAAGCCCTTGACATACAAACTAGACCAAACATTGCCCTGATAGAGGGTTATGAAAAGAGAGAGGATACGAACAAGCTTGTGTTCAGCGGATCTTTCAACGAGAACACAGGTTATAATTCTCTCAATGAGTTTAATGCGAGTAGAGGCATAACAAAGTTTTTAGATCTTAAATATGGTTCTATACAGAAGTTATTTGCAAGGGACACAGACCTTATAGTCTTTCAAGAAGACAGAGTGTCAAAGGTGTTGTATGGTAAAAACCTGCTATCAAGCCCGGATGGGTCTGGAAGCCTAACGCAAATAGAACAGGTTCTTGGGCAAGATGTTGCATTTGCTGGAGAATACGGAATATCTAGACATCCAGAAAGCTTTAGTAACTTTCAAGGAAGAATGTACTTTACAGACGCACACAGAGGAACGGTTCTCAGGCTTGGGGGCGATGGGCTTGAGCCTATATCCTACCAAGGTATGAAGTCTTTTTTCAAGGAAAACTTGTTTGCAAATAAAAACAGTTTTAACATAGGTGGTTTTGATCCAAAATATCACCAGTATGTGCTTACTATTGGAGCAGACGAAAGACCTGCAGACCCATTAGTCGTAGATTGTGCTGCAGAAATAAGAAGAAAGATATCATCAGCATTCGAATACGATGTTAATTTAGGAGTGTATCCTGGTAAAGCGTTAATTGACTATGAAACCGATAGCGAAATATCTATCAGTGTCTTGTACAATGGAGAGACCACTACAGAAACAGGTCTTACAGGAACCGGAACGGTAGAGGTGCCTGTGTCTACAGGCGACTTAGCAGCTTCATCTTTAATGGATGTGACTGTAACTCCAGCAACAACAGCGACCGTCACGTTGACTCACACATGTCCACAACCTGACACCATGGAGATCGTGCTTATTGTCAGGAACGACCCCGCTGAAGCTGATAATACAATAATTAACAGATTTAAGCATTTAGGTGTAGGTGGTAACAACTGGGATTCTGACCTTGATGTGTTCAAGTACAGCGGTAATACACGATACGAAACAATAACGGGCCCTATGGGTAGTGATCTTATACCTGCTCAACTCGATGATCTTGTTATGTCATCGTATAAAATATTAGCAGACCATACGGGAACCTTCACAGATTGCAATAAGATGGGGTACATGTGGGAATCTGACACTTTAAGCGCTGAAGAAGTAGGCACAAGGCTAAATGATTTTACTTACCCGGAGATACAAACAGAAACTACTGATGATACTCAAGAAAGCACTATTACATTTGAGGTCAATAGAGAGACTAAAGACCTAAAACTTTATCTTCTATGGGATTATGTAGATGACATTCCAGCCCTTACTGACGATCAGGTAATAGGAATTGAAAACGGAAGCTCACAGGTCATTGATGTCCTTGCAAACGACACTGTGCCAAGTAATTACATTGTAGAGATAGAAACCCCGCCTAGTAACGGGACGGCAATTGTCAACGATGCGCAAGATAACATAACTATTACTTATCAGCACACAGATGGAGCTTCATTGTCAGATAACTTTCAATATAGAGTGTCATCTAAAAATGCTGAGGGTATTGCATCTGATGTTTGTACAGATGTGGCTACAGTAACCACACAAGCGCTCAATATTAACGAAAACACGTTTATCTACATATATTTTGACGCCTCTGGGTCTATGGATAGAACAGGCGTTAAATTGAACGAAATGGTTGCTAATTCTCTTAAAGAGACCATTCAGCCTCTGTACGCTAGTAATCCGGAATCTACAGATTCTGCTTTAAATGGTAGCGATCTTTACGACAGTAGGGTTAAGGTTATGTATTCTGACGATGCGAACAAAGAATGGGGACTAAGCAATACAAACACAGATCACAATAGAGCAAACGAAAGAACTTTTCTAGCCCTTTCTGATGTTGATGTGAATTTCATGGTTACGGCGACAAACACAGGCCCCTGGACAAAAACCGCTTTGCCAGCAGATTCAAATGGCGATCCCATACCTGAATCTATTATAATAATTGTTTTCCAAGATGAAGCACAAGCTTCTTCATCTGAAGTACATGATGGATATACCCCAGGCAATAGCTGGACTATTAATAGCGCCAAAACAGACACTTTTGTTCAGGATATAAATCATTTAAGATCGCAAACATTAAATAGAAACGAAACTAACACCGGTTTCTATAGAGGCGGTATTATACAGGTTAAAAATGACAACAATGAGGGCACCTATTTTAAAAACCTAATAAAGGCTGTTGAAAACGGAACAGGCGTGTACGGTGATGGATATAATTTATCAGACATGAAGGTTGGAACAAGTCAACCGTACTTTGCTTTCAGATACGATGTTGAGGATGAAGATCAACAAGGAGATGCAAACGCACCACTAAAACCAGGTTCAAGTACAGATAGATTTAATAAGTGGGAGTACTACTATCTATATCATCTAACGGGTATATTAAACGATTTAGGATTCACGCCACCAGGTGAGACATGGCCTAAAATTAAAGACGATAACTAATGGCATTAGAAGCAAACAAAAAGACGCTTACATGGGATGAAGTCTACAACGCTTGGACTTCTTTTCATGCATATACGCCAGAGTGGATGGAAAGACTTGGTAACAAGATGTATTCATTCAAGAACGGAGAGATGTATGAGCATGATGCCAATGAGGAAAGAGGAAGCTTTTATGGCACTTCTTATGGGTGTAGTGTGACCTTTTCTTCGAATCAAGAACCATCGACTGTCAAAATGTTCAAAAATCTGTCATTAGAGACTAATTCTAGTAGTTGGTACGCAGATATAGATAGTGAGTTGGAATCTGGGCTTATCGGAGACAGCTCTTCGTACAAATTTGAGGATAAAGAAGGTATAAAATACGCTTATATACGCAGAAATGAGACAGATAAGCTTGATTTTAACAAATTATCTATACTTGGCATTGGAAATCTACAGAGTTCACCGGGGTCTAACCAATACACCTTTAGTGGATATATACCAAACCAGGTTTCGAAGAGTGGTACCGATAATCAAGGTGGGGATGAGTTGTATTTTAACGATGGAAGTTCAAAACTTATCGGTGTCATACAGGAGATCACAGACAAAACTATTACTACAGTGGCTTCAGCTAATGTGCCAGCAACAAACGATTTTTGTTTTGTTGTAAAAAATGCATCTGCTGAGTCATATGGAGTGCGTGGATATCACGCTAAGATTACGTTGACTAACATGTCTACCTCATTTGTAGAGCTTTTTAGTGCCAACACAGAGGTATTCAAGAGCAACATGTAAAATTTGTATATTTGTAAAATATTAAATAAATGCCTTTCATGACAACATTAGGATTAATTTTAGGTGGAGCTGGAGCTGTAAAACAGTTTATTGACGGATCAAACGCCAAATCATCTGGTGAAAAACGGCTAGCCCAGCTTAAAGAGCCTGAATTAACCAACTTAGCAAAGAACCTCAAGCCTTCTTTTGAGCAAGAACGACAAGCTTTGGCAAGGATATCTCAACAAGAGCAAACAATAGCAGATGTCGCGTCTGGTATGGACGCTGCTAGTGCTATGGGGCTTTTACAGTCAGGATTTACACAAACAGGCCAATCAAAGATGGACATCTATGGGTCAAACATCGAAAAGCAGTTTAAGACTGATTTACTTGCTTTAGAGGAGGACAAGACAATTAGAAGTATGATGGAGGATAGATATCGAACCGAGAAAGCTAGCGCTGAAGCGGAGGTTATGTCTGGCCTTCAGATGCAAACAGGTGCAATTACTGATATAGCTACAGGCCTTATATCAGCAGGCACAGCAAAACAAGCTGCACAAGCTCAAGCTGGTTTAGATGATAATGACCCAGGCCCTCAAACGCCACAAGAAATTAGACAAGGCAGAAGGAACAACAGGCAACAAAAAAGATTTACAAACGCCGGTATCGGAGGGTTTGTGGCTAACGATTTTTCAGGAAACAGAAAAAAAATGCGTTCATCTGGAAAAGGTTTTTTTAACACTGACCTTGGTGGGGTTATAAAGTTTTTACCTGAACAGCTATTTAAGTTAGTTGGTGGTTTATTTGGCGGTAAATAATAAAAGATGGCAAAAGGAACAGGAATAACAGCCCCCGTACTTGGTAACTATGCAAGTCTAGCAGAGTTCTATCTAAAAGGACAGATGCAAATCTTGGATATCAAAAACCAAGTCAATAAAATTAGGTCTGATGAGCTTGGAAGTTTGTCTGAGTCTATAAAAGAAATATCTGCTACAGGAATATCCGAAATAGACAACTTACATAACTCTATAGCTAACCAATCAAGAACTGAATATTTAACACTCGACGATCAGGTTCGTGCGGGTGAGATTTCTATGGCTGGTGCTACAGCGAAAAAAAACAAAATTAAAGGCGATGTTGAGTTGTGGACTAATTACACAGAGATAGCTAAAAACCGTGTAGATGAAATTAATAAGGGTGTCGCTGATGGGGACATAATACCATACTCTTTGACTAGGTATAATAGAATGTACTTTAGCGACCCAAATCTAAACCCTAAATATATTGATGGGGAAAGAATTAATGATGACGCAATATCAATTAGTTTAGTTGGAAATAATTTCAACCTTAACAAAAGCTTTCAATATATTGATGAGAATGGCGAGAAGCAAACAGAAGTACGTTCAATGCCTATCAACAAAATAGCTACAACAAATCCTGCTTATTTAAGGCCTGTTGATATGGCAGAGATAACAAAAGACTTCGCGGATGGTCTTGCAAGTCAAAATATAGCTTACGTTCAGCCTGATGGTAGCGTAGAGTTAAATCAAAACTTTCTCAATTATACACCAGCAAAAGGTTATCAAGGTAATGTATCAGGCCCTCCGATGGCTGTTTTAGGAAGGTCTATAGAAAACGAAATACAAAGAAGGATATCTGATGACAATTTCATTATATCAGTCCTGGCAGAAAACTATAATGCTGGATCGTTTGGTGATCCAAATAAAAGAAAAGCTCTAACTAAGGAGGAGGTTCAGGAGATGTTTGGTTCTATGACTATACAAGGTGACCAGGAAATCCCTAGATTTTATGATGCTGACGGTAAAGGGCTTGCATTTACATCAGATCCAACGGTCTTCCAACTTGACATTGATGGAAATGAAGTGATTACTGACGAACAAAGAGCCCTTGTTGCAGCAGATTTGAGAGACAGATTCCTGCGAAAGATTGGAGTTACGTCTAAAGATTACGCTCTTCGAAATGAGAAGCCTAAACAAGATGAGACTCAAGAAAACAAAGTTGGCACAATTAGACAAAGCAGGATGAATGATGATCTTGGAAATTCTAGGCCTTTTGATCTAAACATACTGAATGCAATTGATAAAATTGAGAGAGAAGGAAGATTATTGGCAATAGTCTCAGATGATACTGATTCTAATTCTCGAGTGGATTTTAATACAGAATATGCACAATACCAAAAAAATCCATTTGAATACGGTATGGCGCATAATCCAAAAGGTATATTAAAAGGATATGAAGGTGCTGTACAATCTGCAGATGTAAATACTTATGTTTCTGATAAATTAATGGATAGATTTACTTTAGAGTCCTCCAGAGGTAGCAAGTTAAGTAACATCACAAACGTTGTTGCTGTCCCCGAATCTAAGTCAATTGATGGAATAGCCTCATCAGGCAATATACAGATTGTGTTTGTAGGAGATTCAACCGTAGCTAAGATGCAACAGAATGTTGTGGGAAGTATAAAGCAAGAAGATGCTGGTGTTGGTAGTCAGGTAGGGCAACAGTCTCAATACACTATACCTGTTTATGCTGTAGCGTCAGAAAACCAAGTAAGAGAGTATTGGGATTTGATTTATAATGAGTTAAAAAACACCCCAGAAATGAAATCGTTTTTAGAGTCGAAAGGTATACAGAACCCAAGAACTCTGAAAAGTGATGACGCTACTTTAGATGGTAACTTTACTGCTGTTGTTTATCAATATTTACAACAGATTTAAATACAAGGCAAATGATTGTGAACAACAATATCACACAAACCGACCCCCCAATCAAAAAAGAATTGGCAAAAAAATACTACTCTGATATTGCGTTAGAAAACGGAATAGAGTTGAGTGACCAGGCTTTGGAGTTTTGGGTGTCAGATGGTGATCTTAAGAATAACATCAGCAGGTTCCATACCAACTATGGTATAGGTAATTTGATGCCGAAGGGTGAAAGCCGTGATTCGATTTACAGTAGTTGGCTGGAGAAAGAAGACGTTGAAAAAAAAAATCTATCCCAGACCTTACCAAAAGATTTATCTCAAAGCGCAAACGTGGTTTCAGTTTCGGAATCACCATCCACGCATTCAGATACGACATCTTTGTCGGAGCAAGAGCTCGAAGATCTACCAGAGGTAGAGATTAATAATAACAGACCTCGTATCTTACGCAAGGTTGTTGACAATATAACTACACAAGACATTACAGGAAACGAAGGTGATGTAGAGATTATGCTCTCTAATAAACTCAGCCCTTTCGGGTATGAGGTTAGTGAATATGGCCTTGGGGAAAACAAGCTTGAGATTACAGCACCAGATGGAGAAAAATACAATTTTCAACTTTACAACGACATAAGAAGCGCACAAGTAAAACTAACTGATTACGTTGCGCAAGATGACACAGCTATTAGGACCCCTGAAGAAGCCCTTGAGTTAAAAAAGCAAAATGTAGTAGATGATTTAAAATCTTTCCTGACAAACAAAAACAAATCCATGGATATGCTTGATGGGCTAACCATGGGGTTCTCCAAATCAGATGACCTTATTAAATCCATAAGTTTTGCAAACCAAGGATTTGTGAGTCCTGGCAATGTCAACATGGAAAGTATAAACATGGATTCAGTCGAATTCATAGCAGAGTTAACCAACATGTCAAGTTTTAATGCGTTTTACAAAGACAACGGTGATTTTGACATACAATTTTTTAAGAAAAAACTACTTCAGTTAGCTGAAGAATACCCTTTGCATCCGACGGATCCTTCAGTAGAAGGGGCAAAACAAAGGGCGATGATGACAGCAGGTGGTGGAAGTATTGGATTACTTGACTCTTCTCTTTTTTTAGGCGAGGAACAAGGGTTTATGGAGGACTTCTACGGACCTCAAGCTGTGGATCAAGAAGAGTACGATAAATATTTGTTAGGTCAAGCCATTACGAGCATCTATGATAAAATAGTTGAGCAAGAAGATTTCTCATCTAGAATGATAGCAAAAGCTTTAACACTTTCAGGTAGAATGAAAGATTTAGATCTTAATGATCAGCAAGTTGTTATGGATTTATATGACAGAGGTCTGAAGCCAGAAGATATTTCGACTGAAGGAATAAAAATAAACGGTAGAGCCTCATCACTTAACGATTTACAAGACATAATATTAAATCCTCAAGGTAGGAATGCAGTTATTAAAGGTGAAATTAAAATAGATATTGATGATAATCCAGATGTGTATGGTCAGCTATCTCCCTACGTAAAAGGGGCAGCAAGTCTTGTAGAAAGAAACAGTGCTGTTGATTCTGACACGCCTAATGCAAAAATTGCTGGGTTAATGGTCGGTGATTTTGTACAAGGCCTAGGTATAGGTGCACTGGACTTAGCTGCAGCTTTGGGTTACACTATGAGAGACGGATTAGTGGCTTTAGGCATGCACCCAATGGTTGCTGATATGTCTGTTTATGGAGTTCATGGTCTTCCAATACTGAAGCCATCTGCACTCTCCTATGATACTGTTGAGTCACTAAAAGAAGAATATTTACCACTTTGGGATAAGAATATAAGTGATTCTGATAGTTTTGGGGAAATGTTGGCATTAGTCAGTGAGCCTTTTACAGCCAGCATACCGCACTACGCAATGTTTGCTGTAAATCCATATTTGGGATTAGGCACAACTGCTGTGTCATCTTATGGCGGTACAAAGTACGAGATGGATCAGCTTAGAGAAGCAACAAGACTTCAGCTTGAAGAAGGTCAGGCATTGACAGCTTCACAACAAGAGATTTTAAATATGTCTGATTGGGATGCAAGAGCTTTGGCTTTATCATCTGCATCAACTGAGACTGCTTTTACTGCACTGTTTACTATGCGCTTTTTTAAAAACATGGCTGGCGCTAAAAACTTTAAAGGTACTAGAAATCTAGAAAACGCTAGAAAGATTGCAAATAGCTACTCGAAAGAAATGAGAAAGGGTTTGATAGGCAATGTGTCTAGATATTTAGGAATCAGCCCGAGGGCACTAGCAAATGAGTTTACAGAGGAGGAGTTGGTTGCTTTTAGTGATTACGGAATAAGAATAGCTTGGGGTATAGAGGAATACGATGCTGAAAAAGCGGCACAGCTCTTCAAGGACACAGGGCTTACAACTATGTTTACTTCATCAGCTTTGAGTAAGTTTGCGCAGATGGGCAAAAGCCGGGCTCTGAATAAAGCTGTAGAAAACAATATACTTAGCAACATGTCTCTTAGCAACGAAAAAACTCTTGCTTCACAAAAATTCTATTTCGATGGTCAGGTTCAGTCATATAGGGATAGAGGTTTGGATGACATGAGTAATCCAGAGTTCAAATCAGCAATTCAACTACAGCAACAGGTTAATGATGATATTCTAAATACACACAAGGCTAAGATTGAATTGATCGAAATGATGGAGCCTGAGCACAAGATGTCTCTTCTTAACAACATCGTGAAACTTGAGCAGGCCAGAACAAAATTTTCTGACGTTAATATTAGCCCAGATGTAAAAAGAAAGACACAGGAAAACCTTCAGGTTGTATACGATGAAATGTCTAAAGTGTTTGCTAACTACCCTTCTTTGGTTAGTTATTATTACCAAAGCAAACCAACTCAAATGAAGTATGATGACTTAGCTGTTAAAGAGTTGACAAAAGAAGTGGAGGAGCAAGCAGAGACACAGCCAGGGCAAACGTTGGAGTTCAATTTTTCTCAAGAAGATATTTCCAAAAGAGCAGCTGAGATTTTTAAAAGAGATGTTATTGATGGAAAAGAAGAAAATAGAGTCAAGTTCGAGCCAAAAGAAGCTTATGTTGTTATAAACCCAGCTGATTTAAATGTAGAGTTGGATCAAGAGGAAGTTAGATCATTTAACCTCAACAACACCGTATCAGACATTCGGAATCTTCGTCAGCAAGTCATGGCCTTCGATCCAAAGCAGCTTGAAAAAACAGATGATAAATTTTCTGACGATTCAAAACTTCAGGACCTACCTCAGTTTATTGATATGCCAGCACGTTTTGAGGACATTTTAGATAGGCTAGAAAAATACAACAACGATATCGATTTCATGACTTCTTTGCCTGACCCTCAAAGAAACAAAATTATATCATACTTAAACGGCATAAAAAAGAGCAACAAAGACCCGTTGATTGGAGCAGGTGATATAGAATCTATACTTGACGCTTATGGCATAGCGCTAGATATATCTGCTAAAAACCCAGAGAAGATAAAGGTTTTTGATTCTGATATGACAGAAGGAAGCAGTGATCTTAATAAGTTGTACACAAAATGGGTTAATTGGGGTCAAAGAACTTTTGGATTAGGAACAGGTCTATTGGAAGGAAAAGGTTTTGCTACAGTCGACAACCTTCTGCAAACGGTTTTTAGAGATAAAGAAGTCGGATCTGAGTTTTACAATTTAACTCGAAGCATATTAAACAATGAATCTGTAAACGAAAGGGAGTTTAAAGGTGTTTATGACAACTATAGCCAAGAATACAAAAAAGAAGCTATAGAGTATAATAAGAATCTACCGCTTTCTAAAAGCAAAATGTCAACAGACATAAATGATCCATACAATGCCATGGAGCAGTACCTGTTAGCGTATGCTTTCCGTAAGTCAGGAGTTGAAAAAACCAAGTTTAGACTGCAAGATGATGGCAGCTCAAAAGAGATAAAGCTTGATTTAGAGTTTAGTAGATGGAAGACAATGGTTGAGCAGGAGCTTGCATTACGAAAAGAAGAGTACGAAAACGCTGACACTAAGAACAAAAAACGTTTGAAGAACGATTACTTTTTAATGAAAGAAGCCTACGATAGATTAGGATTTAGTTCAGCTTTTAACTTCGATGACTTAAAAGAGAACGCAAACCCTGCAAACATTTCATTCATAGAAAAGGTTGCGTCAATACAGGACACTCAAACAGCACTTACAAGAGTGACTGATTTTTGGGGATCAAACTATAACGAAAAAAGAGGAACAGAGCAACCATTTGTTGACGGCACATACATTCCTATGGTGCTCTACAAAAGTCCTAATTACAAGTCTAACAACCAAGATACAGATGGTGATGGGATTAGAAGTGCTGTAGGTTTTAAAGAGACAGAGTTTGTGGATTCAGTGGACAAGGATGGTCTTAGATTAAATCCTGGCATGTTTGCAAAACAAGTAATACAGTACACACAGAACAATAAGCTTGACGCCATGTCAAGAAAAGACATAACAACTCTTCAATATTTATTAAATAACCCTTTGTTCGAGCAACAGTTTGAAAGTAAAGAAGAATATGATTTAATCAAAAGTGTGTTCATGGGTAAAATCCGTATGTACGATCAAATTGTAACGGACGGAACAAATGACTTGAAGGGTATGCAAGATTTTCCCTTTGCTAAACAGGCTGTTGGAAGAACAATCGAAAGTACATACAAATTGTTGTCTGCAGGTGCATTGGCTGGGCTATCACAAAGGCCAAAGCAGTACGTAAGTGCATTGGGTGGTGCATACAATTATTTAAACTCTGGAAAAGCAAAATCTCACGCACTTAAACATTTAGGTAAATTTATAATTGGTCATTCAGGATTGTCCACCGGAAGCACAGCAAAAACTAAATACAAAAGGTTTATTCAAAACAGTATTTTTGGTAATGGCGATCTGTCTAATATCTATAATTTATCCAGAACGTCATTGAGAAACTCCTTGAAGGCAGAATTTGACTTGAAAGACAACACTAAACTTCCACTGAAGTATTACTTAGACCATTACGGAGTGGATGGTGAAAAATTAGATCTACCAGAGGGCGTATCAACAAGGTTAAAATATAACATAACAGAATTTATTGATTGGGTTGGAAACCAAAGTGAGAAGGGTCTTGAGGTGTTCCTTGCAAGCGCAGATAGATCTGCAGCAAATGCCGCTTTTGAGGCATTTTACATTGAACACAGAACCATGCAAGGTTTAGATCTCAAGGGTGTCAACATGAGAGAATGGTGGAAGGCAGAAAACGAAAACCCTGACCAGGCGTCTATTGACTTCGCAGATAATCTCATAGCCAGAACAATGCGTCAGACAGGAAAGATGTCAGAAGCTCCAATATACACTGATCCGAAAGGCGCAGTAGACTTCACTCTTAAAAGCATGTTTGCCTTTCAAAGGTTTGTCACAAACGCAAGGGTAAACTTCATGAATCAATACCTTATACTTCAAGATCCAAAGGTTCCTGAAAGCCAAAAAGAAGATGCTCGTAACGCAATGAAAGGTGTGATAACAGAGGTATTTGGTTTTAAGGCAACCAACATGGCAATCGATGCAGCATTGATTTCTGGTTTAGTTGGTGTTGTCGGGTTTGGATTGGAAGATGAGGAGATAAGAGAAAGAGGAGGTTTGACAGGATTTATTGGTGAAGATGTTCTGCCTATACTTGACAAAGGGTACGAGGATTTGAAGAGCGGTAAGGCACCTATTCTTAAAACCACCAAGGAAGGTCAAGCGATATCATTACTTGCTGATTTGGACTATGAAGAGATATCAGACATAGATAAAGCAATGTACTATATAGATAGAGCCGCAAGAGAGTACGAAAATCAGTTTAAGATTAAACAAGACTACAATGCTTTGATGCCTGTTGTTCAGGAAACACTGACCATGGGCGTTCCATTTATGCTCTTCGAGGGCGCTGACGATATGGGGTTTGCTGCCTTAAACAAGATATCTAATTTACTTACAGGTGAAAAACCTTTTACTGAATTTGCAACAGGTGATTTGGTAGATATTGGAACTGAAGGAGGTAGATTGAATTTTATAGCAAACAACTTAGGTATGTTCTCTATAGCAACAAAGCAAAGCACAAAAGTAGTAGATGCAATAAGTTTAGCCTTACGTTATCAACACGAGATATATCTCGGAGACTTTGGTACCATGAAACGAAGTGTTGGTGCTAAAATATCTCCTGAAAGACAAGAGAAGCTAGAAAGAGCTATTACTCTGAACGCAACACTAAGATTAATGAACACAGTAAACCCAGGACCTAGAAAAGAAATGGATAGGTTCTTGACGTATCTTCAGAGAGCTATCGAAAACGAATTTGATATTTTAGAAAAAGGAACTGTTGTTGATCAGTCTGCAGATTAATAATACTTTTCTTTTATTATTTTAATTACTTCTAAGCAATCCTTTTGGTTTCTTGGAACAAACAGGTCAGTTTTCCACCCATTAAGCTTTATATAGCGCTTAAAAAGCTTCCAGACAAGCGGAAAACGTTCGTTTGGGTTTCCTTTGCACTCTACTATGTAGCGGGGTGGGTTGTTTGGATCAACAAAATCAGGGGTGTAAGTAATAGGTAATATCTTTTTATGACCTCTGTCTTGAAGGTGTTTTTTAGCTGGTGTTTTTTCGTAAGATGAAAAGTCTGCCTCGAAAGAGTCAATGATTGTGAACTTTGTGCTTTCGTATTCAGCTGGGATTTTGTGTGCCTTAAACAACAAATACATGTGAGACTCTAACTTTGACTGGAACTGTATGCCGTCAACGGTGGTTTTCTTGTGCCTGGTTATCTGGCGCTTTTTACCATATCTCCTCATCGACATCTTCTATGTACACAAAGTCACCCCTGTATAGCTCATCTAGGTATCTAAGGGCTTCCGGCATGCTGTGAGCGTAAACATTCATATCAGCGTACTCTTTGTTGTTTCCGTCATCTTCCTTTACGGGAACAAACTTCTTCATATTGTTTATGCCTGCCCAGTACAGGACGCTGTTTATGGATTGCTCTATTTTAGTTTGGTATCTCAAGTATTCTATGGCCATTTTATTACTTACCCTCAGCTCTTTGGAGGCAAGGAACACCTGTTCGTTGTCGACACTTATAATCTCCAGCCCCCCATCCTTTCTCATGTCTATATACAAGAAGGATTCTGAGAGGTAACTTTCGAAATCTATGCTGTGTAATATCTCTTTTACAAGATATACTTCGTGGTCGGTTACATCTCTGCTTACGAATATTTTTTTGCTGAAGTCCATAAGCAAATTTAACGAAAAAACCCTCTGATATTTTAACCATAACGGAGGGCTTTCCTAACATGAAAACAAAGTAACAAAGAATGTTGTGACAAAGCATCTTTGGTATTCAAATTTAAAAAAACTATGCATAAGGAGAATCACCATCTCCAAATTCGTATGATATAGTTATCAACATAAGGTGTAGTCTGAAAGCGTGATAGTTAACCTCTTCAGAGGCCTCCCAGATCTCATATCCAATAATTATACCTTGGTGCGGCCAACGGAAGGCAAACGACACCATATCCCATTTTTTATTCATATTAAAATATATGTGTTAAACGTGCGACTTGACCTAGTTCGGGATGATGAATAAATCCCTCTACAGCCTTTGGGTTATGCTGATAACCCTTCCGGTGGTGCCAGGAATCTGCAGATGATGGGCTTCTCAAACTCTCTACTGTTACACCTGCATAATCTTTTGCATTCTTATGATGCACGTGATGTGTGTATACATATCTGTGTTTAGAGCTACCCCATTCATCCTTTGCTTCAACGGCCATAAGCAGAGGCAAGTCGTTAACCTTTGCTCCATCGCCATGCGTTGTGCCTATTAAGTTTTGTCCATACTGAAAATACTTTCTGTGAGCAATGCTTGTGTCAAATGTTACATTCTTTGACTTTCGAAACCAAGATTTAATAACGTCAGCTAAAAAGAAACCGTTTGTATAGTCATGGTTTGAGGGGTTAAACGTTACATGGACATCTGCAAAATTAATTAGCTTTTCGATCACTTCTACATATAGTTTTTTTGCAATCAAAAAGTTTTCGTACCACATTCCATCTGTGTCTTGCGGAGTTCCTGACGTTGTTTGTCTTTTTGGGGTGTCTATATGAAGAATGTCATTACCTATAATAAGCAATATTTTATCCACACGAAATCCAGATGACTTTGTTAGTATCCCCTCTATACCTTCGCGAACTCTTTGTACAGCTATTTGAGAATTATATTCCTCACCTGTTTCAAATGAACTTGCAAGTTTACCTATATGCACATCAGCTGGATCAACAACCAGAAGGTGGGGGTTTTTAGACGCAACCCTTTTTATTTTCTTGTAACTTGGAGAGTGTTTGTCCATCTCCTCCATAATCTGTTCAGAGATGTCATTATATGATATAACATCCGGTCGAACTTTTACAGAGTACTCTTTAGTTTTATCCCAATACTCTTTTATTGAGGAAAAGTCTATACCCCTTTGCTTACAGTAATCGTAAACACCGCTATGCCTCATTTTACTTAACTCTAGTTGTTGGCCACCATCAAGCCACACTCTAAAGGTGTTTCTGCCTTTTTCTGTTGGCTTTTGATTAATGCTTAAAGCTGTTGCTTCGTCGGGTGTAATTCTGCAACGTTTATTCATGATTCCATTGTTTTTTTGAGTTGTTTCAAATCGTAAATTAGTGAGTTAACTGTGTTTTTGCAGTCCTCAAAATCTCCATCATAAATAGTTTCGAAGGCATCATCAAGTTTGTCATGAAGCCTGTCAAATACATTGGTTAAGTATTTGTGACGTGTTTCTAGTGTCATTTAATCCATCTGCCATAGATAATCTTTACCTTGATCATAATCAATTTCTTTGATCGCTCTGTAAATTGCCCTGGACTTTTTTTTGGTTTCTTCTTTTTGCGTTCTGGTCGAATCTGTACCGAGTCTCGTGTACATATTACAATCGTACTCCAGTAAAGAATCTATCTTACGCTTGTCACTCCAGGTTTTATAACCCAGCACCTTGTTTATGTGTCTTGTTACGTCTTCCATGTCTATAAGTATTGTTTTAAGTTAGGTCTGAAGTACTCCGAACCCTTCATGACTTTACCATCATGCCTTCTCAACACCTTTCCGTTTTCTAGCTTACTCATATTGGAATTGTGTACCTCTGAAAACAGATCAGTAAAAATGTCATGCAACCCATGTGAAACAATAATGCCGTTGAGAATGTACATCATATCTACAACGGCATCACATACCTCAACTAGATCGTTACTACGACAGGCGTTGAGATACTCACTCAACTCCTCCTTCATCAAGTCATATTTTAGTGAATAATCATCCTCTGATAGAAGTGTAGGGTTTTTTGATGTTGGTACACCAAATGTCTTGTTAAAGACCTTAACCATCTCTATTTTTGGATCATCGTTCGGTTTACCGGTAGGCATTTCCTATAATTTTTAGGAAATGTACAACATTTTTTTAAATAAAACAACATTTTAGGATTTTTTTTAATTTTTATTCCCTATTTGTTATATTTTTTCCAAGTATATTATAGATTTCTAGTATCTTATTTTTTAATAGTTTTTGTTCTGTACGCCATTTAAATATCTCTACTCCTCTTTTTTTTCTACCAGCATAATCTACCTCCACAGCAAAGTGATCCATGTCATGAACGACAGGATAAACTTTTATGTCATTGTGTATACATAGATACACGTAGTCTACTTCTTTATTCAATTAGATATATCTTTACATTACCCCATTTACCTCCCTTTACTTCATAGTCTACAAGAAAGTCAATTCTTTTTGTCCAGCGTTTGTTCATTCTGTCCTCTATAGTCCAAAGCCCATCCATATCTCCTGCTCCTTCTACGTATATTGTTTTACCAAAAACAAATCCATATTCCTCTAAATCTCTAGACACAGCTACCCACCTATGATCTCCAGGACACTGAGGATTTATTTTTTTCAAAGATGCAGTTGTCAAATAGTCTGCATTGGTTTGTTTTGGATCAGCGTGGTAAATCGTCGCTGTAACAATGATTGTGAAAAATAGTTTACCCATCATAATACTTGTTTTACATTTTCAAATTCTATGTCTAACGTCTTGCTGATATCAAAAGGATTTTTGTCAGACGTTATCCAGTTCTTGTTGTCCCACTTAGGGGCGCCGTGTTTAAGTGAGGTATATCTGCCATTGTTTACATTCCAACAGTAGTCTGCGTGCGCTTGGTTTTCACCAAGGTTGCCGAACTTTACTTTTAATACTTTTATTTTCACGGTGGCATTGTCGTAGTCTCTGTGTACAAGTAGTCCATGGGGGCTCATATCATAAAATTCACCTCCACCTTTGACATCGTAGAAGGTTGGCTCCAAAAGTTTACCCTTGTCGTTCTGCGGTTTTGTTGGGTGCGCAACTAACATGCATATTACGTCATTCTTTTTGCAGAAGTTATCTACTTTGTTGAGATATATGTTTGTGTAGTCTGTAATAGAAAGAGAAAGGTTTTTCTTGTCACGTATTTTATTGTATGGGTCTATCACTAAGCACCTGATGCCAGCACGCTTGACAAGTTCTTCTGCTTTGTGCAACACCTTATCGATATCGTAACCCTCTTCAAAATCTATGAAGTAAAAGTTTTTGTTCACATGATCAACACAGGATTTCCAATCGTCTTTTTGTGTGTCCGCATACTCGGGTGTTCTTCCGTATAGCTTTCTTACTAGCTTGTCGACGTGCAAGTACTGAGGGTAGTTTTCGGTAGAGGCATAAGCTGTCTTCCACCCATACATCATATTGTATCCGATAGTCATTTGATCAACAAAGTCGGATTTACCGCTTGAAGGAAACCCTGTTACTACAATAAATTGTTTTGTGTATGTAGAAAATATGTCGTCAAAACCTTCTAGACCAATTTTGTATCCATTTTTTATGCCGTTTTTGTAGAAGTCGTCAAGGTCGTTGGCCATGTCTTCTACTCTCAACACATTCTCTATTGGACACGGCGTCGCATCTTCAATCACTTTACGAAGAGAATCTTTACCGTATTTGATAAGATATTCGTTAGCGTCTTTCGTGTCTTTCAAATCACACAGCCATACTTTATCACTGCCAAACCTACGGATCAACTCTTTTTTTCCGTTTTCTCCAGCTTCATCGTTGTCAACGCACAGATATATTTTTGTCTTGTCCTCAAAGTATGAATACAGATCCTCTAAATAGTCCATGTTTACTTGTCCTGTTGCAGTAAATCCATTTGGTACGCTTACAACATGCTTAATTCCTACTTCGTGGAATGACATCGCATCTACCTCTCCTTCAACAATGACACAAGATTCACTTCCTGCAATTGAATCTATGTTGTAAAATATTTTCTGTGCGCCCTTGTAAAGTTTAAAGTTCTTTTTTGAGTCTCGGTATTTTATATTTACAAGCGTGCCACGAAGATAGTAACCAAACATAATTGTGTTCACTTCTTTGCCTACTTGTGGCATGTACTCCTTTCCATTAGTGACCTGCAGATCTTGCAATGTCCTTTTACTTATGCCTCTATCCTCAAACCAACCAACAACATTATCTTTAATTGTAATCTCTTGTATTGGTTCTGGCGTCACATAATTAGATTCTGATTTTCTTTCGTAGGTGTGGAGTTGAAGAACGACACCACAGTGCTGACAAGTCCCTAGTCCTCTGTCCCAATCAAGCATTAAGCACTTTTGGCTCTTCTTTTTTCTTTCGTGAGAACACTTTGGGCATATCGATTGTTTGCTTTTTGTGTCAAGTTTATATACGTTATACTCTTTTATAACGAAATCGTTATCCATTCTGTATTACTTTAAATTCAAATCCTGGTTTGTCAAACACTTCTTTGTCTTTTACAAGCATGTCGTAAGTGCCACTTTTCTCTAGCTGTCCTTTCCATTTCCACTTGTATGGGCCCTCGTCGTTCTTTACAGATCCCTTGTTATACTTAAGCCAGTTTACAAAGTGTGACTTAAAGTCACGTATGTTTTGTTTTTTCTCGTCTGTCATCAAAAGGTGATTGTTAAACACATCAAGCATTTTACTTAACTGAGTTTTACTAATGTTGTTTTGCATGCACACAACCTCTGTCCAACTTGGATCATGAAGGCACTTTTGTACATAATCTTGTACAACATTAATAACCTTTACTGTTTGTCTTTTGCTTGTCGCTTTTGGTTTCTTTGCTCTTTCTTCAACCTGGTAACTATCGTAGTTACAGATGGTTATCTTTGTGTACTTGTTTGTCGTTTGCATGTCGATTTCACCTGTCTGCTTTAATCTTGTCAAAGATGTTCTCAGCTGACGTACAGGTATGCTCAGATCTGACGATAGTCTTGAGAGACTTGTCATGTACTCTCCTCTATTTACTTTTTTACCCATGAATCTACAGTCGTCGTAACACGCATTGAGCAGTACATGTATAAATACGCTTTTGACGTTTGAGTCAGTGTACCATTCCCAATCAAGTATTCTTCGGTGTAGCTTTATAAATCCTTTCATATTTCTCTTGTTGTGATTTTGCTCCGTTGGCAGAAGCGTGTGCAACGTCAAGCAGGTGTTGTTTTTTTCCTGAATAGATAAGGTTTGTAAAGTCCTCAAATTTTTGGACAAAGTTTACATCGTTCTCAGAGTATAATTTTTTTACTATACTTTTTTTTGAGCTGTTCAGCTGTGTGTGTATTTGAGTGTTGTAGTCAACGATTACTTTTATTTCATCGTCAAGTAAGTTAATTTTATTTCTTAAGTCAGAATCGTATTGACACCAGTCAATGATTTTGTTTACGCCATACAGTACAGTTGCATGATTGTGACCAGTTTTTCTACCCCATTTTTTTGAATAGTTACCAATCTTAGCAAGCGATAGGCTTGTGTACTTACTTGCGAAATAATGAAAGATCTTTCTTAGGTTCGTCACATCATGTTTCCTTGTGTCTCTAAATAGAAAACTTGTTGGTACTTTTTCAAAGTCAGCGATTTTGTTTGATATCACATCTAACGTGTAATAGTTTTCTTTATTCGTCATAATTAAATTTTAAAACCCCGCCGAAGCGGGGCGTTGTTAAAATGGTAGATCGTCTAATTGTTCAGCAGATTTTTTCTCTACTGTTTTAAACGGCTCGCTATTTGTTGCGGGCTGATCCTTTTGGCCTTTAACTATATTTCCGTCAGTCCAGATAACAGAACCTTCACCTATGAAGTGCTTCTTCTCTTTCTTTTCTCTTTCTTCTGGGCTTTGTTGCACAGATATAGAGACGTTCTTTCCAAACCTTGATTGATCATTGATTGAAATAGTTATTGGAATATAGGTATCTTTTTTACCTACGATCACCTTAGTTTTGTCGATGTTTTTTAGCTCTGAGCCTTTAATCGACGCATTTATTAATGTTGACATATGTCTAGTTTATTAAAATTAATATTAATATAACAGCAAACACGAAGATGGCATCTGCTATTTGTTGATCTCTGTGACGTCCTCTATTAAATTTCGCCATAGATAGTAAAGTTTTCCACTGATTTACTTTTGTTTACAAAGTACTCACGGTAATTATCTTCTGCTTTACTAACTTTTTCCCTGCCGTTGTCGTATGCTTCGTCAGAAACATCCATAAGTCCAACGACTTTTGTTGTTTTGTCTATTACCAAAAACTTCATGGGCTTTTGGAATAGGGAGCTGTAAATGTAAGCTTGACTGTCATAATTCCATGACTTGCTGCTGTACTTAAAGCCCTTAATGGAACTTGTAGTCTTGATGTCAATGATACAGTCGCTCGACACGATGTCTGCTTTGCACTTCCACACTATGTCATCATCTATCAACGAACCAACGTTAGGCACCTCAAAGTTGTTTGATGCGTCCTTAACTGTTTCGCTAAAGACTTTGTTTTTGAAAGCACATTGAACAAGTGTATTGAGTTCATCCCATTCCTTTTTAAGAAACATCAATCCATTTTCTGCTTCTGCTTCTTTGTAGATTTTTGTGTTACGTGTAGACGCCTCTACGTAGTTGTCGTATTGAGTTGTGCCGAACATTACTAGTTCATGAAAAGCACGCCCATACATTAGATTTATACTGTCTTCACGAGTATCCATAAACCCAGCAGGATTGTTTATGAGCGTGTCTATGTCAGAATTTGATAAAAATTGTTTACCATACTCTCCATAATACTTTTCGTCATTAGACAACTCTTTTAGTATTACTGACTTTTCCATGCCGCATCCTTTCTTTTGAAGTCTTCACTTTCGTCTTCTCCGAACACGCCAAGTTCATAAAACCCTGTCAGTTTTAACACAGCTCTCGACATTGCACGTTTCTCTGCCATCTCCATAACATACCAGGTGTTGCAGTTGCCATCCCTGTGGTTTGTTCCTTTGAGTGCAGATCCAAACGTCTGAATGCTGTTGTCACCAACCTCAGCGTTTGCTTTTACAACTGCGAAATGTGATTCGCAATTCACAACGTCATAGTTTATTTTAATTTTCTCACTCGCCTGTATCTTGTCGATACCTGATCTTGTGATAATAATGTAGTGTTGATGTTTAAAGACATCGTCTTTTGAAAGCTCGTACTTTTCGTACAAAGCTTTGAGTTTCTCTGTTTTCATTATATTAGATTTAACTTATTAACAAACTTAGAAACTTAATTGTTAATTTCCAAGTATTCTTTATAGTTTTTTATTTCATTCATTGCAATTTTGTAATAGTACTCCTTTTCTTTCGAGTTCTTTTTTGCTATTGCAATGTGCATGAGGTTTCGTGTGTCACGTATTTTTTCGGTGTACGATTTCTCTACAAGTTTTTTGTTGAGTTCAACCTCTCCCAGCTCTGTAAGTAAAACCAATTCGGTTAACGAAAAAGGCCTATATATATCAGAGGAGGTGTCATATACTTCTACTTTGTCACCCACGAAAGTGACACATATTCGTTTGTAGTAGTAAGTTTTTTCGCCATTGTTTATCCTTGTAAAAAGTTTTCGTTTAAATTTTTTAGAATAGGATTGTAACAGATACTTTCTTACTTGTTTTTTTTCTTTGTCTGTCATTTTTGTGAT
>Ga0181408_1000041_pt1 | contig 34677 bp, 55 predicted proteins | sample 31SPOviralmetaG_FD_130137 | JGI IMG/M metagenome (GOLD analysis project Ga0181408, IMG submission 130137) | Marine viral communities from the oligotrophic San Pedro Time Series (SPOT) site, San Pedro Channel, CA, USA - 31 SPOT_SRF_2012-02-16 | ecosystem: Environmental > Aquatic > Marine > Strait...
TGAGGAAATGAATCTTTAGCTTTCTCCGCTAGTGATTCCCAGGCCTTCTCTTCAGACCCAAATACTTCCCTCATTGCGTTTAAAGCATAGATATGTACCCTATCCTTCTTAGCTTTATTTAAACCTCTAGGAGTTGCTGTAATAGGTTTATTAACTCTATCACCTTTCTTTCTACCATTGTTCTTTCGACCATCAGTAGGTTTAACGTACTTCCTTTCTTTAGGCTTTCTCCCCACTATGCTTCTCGTATAAATAATTATAAACGGACCATATTGCTATAGGCCATTCTTTTTGTGTGTATTCCTTTGAACCAATTCTCTTATCACTACCAAACTCAACAACAAGTTTAAACTTAACACCTAGCTTCTGCCTATACTTTGTTTCTTTAAACTCTATAGGTTTAGGGTATATTTTATAACCCCTGTTGAAACACCACTTAGCAGCTTCCTGATTAATTATAATCTCTTGTATTTGTTTCTTCTTAGACAATTGGTTTTTCTATTAAATCATTAACAGTCTTCATAAGTCTATCCTTTTTTACTTTAGCTAACATACCTTTGGATTTATTATCATATTCTTTTATCTCTGATACAAGAAAATTATATCTACTTAAGAGGTCTTTATACTTTTCACTAATCTCTGTATACCTAACCTCATATAGTTTTTCTACTGAAGCATAAGTATAGTCTTCATCAATTTGCTTAAGCTCCTCTTTAATTAAACGGTCAAGTTCACTATAATATGCAATAATCCTTTTATCATATGTTAACCAACCATCGAGTCTATCTAATGCATTTATAACACAAGCGTGATCTCTACCTACAAAATTACCTATAGATGCTAAACTCTCTTTTGTATATAACCTACAGAATTTATAGTAGAATGCCCTGGCTTCAACGTATTCTCTTCTCCTAGTATCCCTCTTTGTATTAAGGTTAAAATATTTTTCTATTATGTTATTGATTAATTCTTGTCTCATCTTTAATTTTAATGTTAAATGTTATATTTACTATCTAATTCTAATGCTATTAATTTTAAATCTTTATAGGTTCTATACTCTGCCTCACCTATAGCTTTCTGTATACCAGAACAAGCTTCATAGTTTTCTAAGCTTTCTTGTTGCTCAATTTCTAATTCTAAGTCATAGACAGGAACTCCTTCAAGCAAACTCAATATAGTTAAGTAATAGTACAAACCTTCTTCTTCTTTAAACCTAGAGGATTCCCCTGATTGTGTAGTCATTTATTTTACTGCGTTTATCAACAAAGTATTCTTTGTATGTGTTAGCACATTGTTTTACTTTGTCTCCACCAATTTCTCTTGTTTCATCACTGAGTTCAAATATACCAATATCTCCGGTACCTTTTTCAACAACAACATAAGTGAATTTAGTTACACCAAATAACTCACAATATATCCAACCCTGCATATCATAATGCCATTGATATTTAGCAGACCTTTCCCAACCATCCAATCTTGCTGTAGTCTTAAGATCAATTAAATGACCATCCTTTAAATAGTCTGCCTTTCCTCGGAAGGGTAAACCATACAACTCCCCTATACCTGGAACCTCAGCTTTACCACCTGTGAGTAAATCATTAGAATATGTATTAAATCTTATAGCATTACAAAGCTCATTAGCCTTATTAAGCTCACTAGAAAGCATAACTTCCTTACCTAGAGAATCAGCTTCCTTTTTAGCCTCCTTAAATTTAATGGTATTTCTACTAGCTACCTCCACAAAATTATATTTATCTTTTAAATTCTCCTCCTCCAATACAACAGTATGTATAAGTCTACCCTCCCTTAATGCAGGAGCATCAGAATTAATTACATTAGTTTTATTGAAGTAAGTTTTAGGTGACTTATATAAATCCTTTAATGCTGAAGAAGATAATGCATTCTTACCTAAGAATCCATAATAAAAGGAATCGTCATCCATCTTCTTGAGAAGTTCTTTAACGTTCCAGTTATTGTTATCAAATAGTTTAATTGTTTCCATACAACTAAGCTACATTAATTTTTAGATATACACAATTATTTACTTGTCAAATCTTTTTCATTCATATGAGCTTCTAGAATATATCCATCTAGTGGACTGATAATAGATATAGCTTTATATATTCTCCTACTCATATCCTTAACTTTCTTCTTTTCTGACTTTGCTGAATCTGTTCCTAAATTAGTATACATCCAAGCATCCTCTCTTAAGAGCTCATCAACTTTCTTTTTTACTGTCCAGGTCTTGTATCCCTGAATCTTTCTTATCCTTTCGTCTGTTATCATTTTCTAATTTTTCTATCTTATATAAAGCTACAGCTAATGCCTGTTGAATAATCTTTATATCCTTCTGCATCATAACTAATGTACTTTCTTTCATTTCTGTCTCTTTAACTTTTCAATATATAAAGTAGCATCCATAAGTTCCTCCTGTAGATGATTAAGGAATTTATAGAATCCATCAGGAGAATCATATAAAGTAGTACCATACTTTTGTATACCATCTCTACTTCTAGCCCTCATTGTATTTATTACATCTTCAACTATAGGGTCTTTAGGTAAATGCCTATACCCTGTAGAATCTGAAGTCCATTCTCCGGACTCCACCATTTCATTATATTTTTTTATACTATCACTCATTTAAAGAAAAAATAAAATAATTTAACAATCAACCACTCGATAAGCCTTAAAGCTATATAACCTACTATAAATTCATTCATAATATTTCTGCATCTATTACATCTAAAAGGGCTATCTCTTTATCTATAGGTGTTCTATCTATAAATTGAGTTGTAGCCCTTATCTTTTTTATAAACCAATTAGGTTTAACCTTATAAAGATTAAATCTAAATATACCTTCTGGAGTAGAATTTATATAATATGGAATATCAAGATTATCTTCACACTTTTCAATCATTGAATCAAACTTTCTCTTTTCAATTAATAGATCACCGTAGTGCTTCTTTCTACATTTAAGTTCTATTCTATGATATGCTTTCGGACTATAGCAATCCCATTTACTTATTTTGCTTTTAGCCATAACTAAATCAGGATAATAACTTTCTCTTAGATATTCAAAAAGGTCCTTCTCTATCACAAATATTCCTTATATAATCTCTCTAACTTCTTTAACCTATTTCTAACACAAGAAGGACATCCACTAGGTGAATCAGAAGTATTAAATACTCTGTTATAAGTACTGTATAAATCCTTAACTTCTCCTGCAGTTATACTTTTAGATTCCCAATTCTTATCAGAGAAAAATTTACCTAAGTGATCAAATTCATCTTCTGTAAAGCAATTAGGTTTATTATAAGGAAAAAGGTAATTGAGTTTATCTTTTCTCTCACTGCACCCACAGTCCTCTCCTGCTAGAAATTTAACCACCTTCTTAATTCCTGTGGCCTCTGTTATTTTTTCTACTGTGTCTCCAACACCTTCAGAAGTATTCTCATATTTATTCACCCAATCCTTATAACGTTTAGTTCTCTTATCTTTTGGCTTTGGTGGTATTTGTTTTTCACTCATATCTTGTTATTTTTAAAATACATATACATATTAATTATCTCCTGGGAGCTCATACCTTCTATATCCTCACTCATAGCATTATACCATTCTAAGAAGTCTAGCAATTCCCCCTCCATCACTCATCCATTATTAAATCAAAATCTCCATTCAGATAGTCCTCAAAGTCCTCTCCAAACTTACCTTTAATTATCTCTTTATAATTCTTGCAGCTATTAAATATAGAAGTGACAGATATGTTAGTTTCACTTGCTAATTTACGCATACTCATATCTGTATTGTAGTATAAGTTGAATAGCTTTTTATCATACCAATAATCCCAAGAGTTAACCTCTTGACTTATCTTATTTAAAATATACTCCTGGGCCTCTTCCTTCTCATAATTAACTTCTTCATATATGGCCCATTCTGGAGTATCAAATACATACTCACCGTTATAGTCATCTATCTTATATACGGTGTGTTTAGATTTAGCTTTATTATAGTCGCTCCAAAGGTTCTTTATAGTTATATAAACATAAAACTTATTTACCTCTGTCTCATTATACATTATTTTCTCAGGATTGTTTACATACTTGTTGAGTCTAAGATATGTCTCGTGGATAAAATCCTCGACCATATATTTAGGGATACCTATTGATAGTCCCATAGCGACCCAGGTCGTATGATTTTTACTGAGAATCTCTAACATTAACTGGTATATGTATAAAAACTATTCCTAAACTAATCCTGATTAAATCGAAGACAATGCTTCCATTATCAAAATCACTATGCTCAACATCTTCTAGATAATCAACACCTAAAAGAAATCCTTTTATTAATTCAAATTGTATATTCATATTATAACTCTTAATTTTTTTAATACTACTAACATTATGTATGACCATAAAGTGCTTGTCATAAAGAAGCCTACTATTAAGACTCCTGATAATAAAAACTTTTTTATTAATTGTATCATTTTCTTGGATTATAATTTGTCTAGTATAAGTTCTACAACTCTATCACATTCTTTTTGATTTTGTGGTTTATAAAGAGTGTGATCAGGATATTGTTTAGATATTAATTTTTTAAACAACTTCCATCGCATCGGAAAGGATTCATTAGCTCTACCTTTAGTTTCAATAATAAAATCCTTACCTATAAAATCAGGAGTATATTTAATAGGTAGTATCTTCTTTGAACCCCTATTTGTAAAATCTCCCTTACTGTTAGATTGTCTCTCGTATGACTCGTTAGTGAAGTGAAATGATTCTGAAAGAATAAACGTTTCACCTTCATATTCTGCATTTATTTTATTTTTCTTTAAAGCTATATACATATATCTTTCTAATCCAGAGGCAAATTTAATACCATCATAAGTTATCTTTTTTGATTGTACCGGTCCTCTCTTTTTTGATCTTCTCCTCATTAATAAATCATATCCTTAAATACTTGTCTCGGTCTATGTTCTCTGGCACAGACTCTAATATATTAGGTAGACCGTTAAAGTCAACCTCAAATGCAAACTTGTCAAAAGGGAAACCCCTGCTTCGCATACACTTTACAACTGCTATATTCTTTTGTTCTGTTAATTCTAATGATATTTGAGTTTCTGCTTTTTTCTCCAAGAAAGAACCTAAGTGTCCTGTAGGCTTCTCGGAATTCCAATTCGAATGAATTGCTGTCATTATATGGATGTTCAGCTCTTGAGTCCATTTCATTAAATATTGTACCACCTTACTTGATTCTTTCAAATCATTACTGTCAAACATAAGGTCGGCAATACCGTCTATTATTACTAACCCAATATCCTTAGTTTTGTTCAAGTGCCAATCCATAAAGTCTAATCTCTCCATAGGTGTGTACTGTCGTAAAGCATATGTAAGATAGTCATTTGACTCTCCACAAACATCTGTTATTCTGCGAAATACCTTTTGAGCGTGAAACCTACCTTGTTCTGTGTCATAGTGTATTAACTTCTTATTCTTTCTATGACCTGTCATTCCTTTGGTCCTATCGGTTTCTCCGTTCATATAGGCCATAGCCACTAACGAGAGGAAAAACGTTTTCTTACTCTTTGGAGGAGCCTGTACAAAGCTGAAGTTACCATAACTACCAATCCCAATGGGGACAGGACTATTACCACTAGTGAAGCCAAAAGAGACTGCCAGGGGCGGTTGCGATAATTCTCCCTTAGGATCGACATAGCTGTCTTCCAGGATTCTTTCATATTTTGTTTCATAATCAATTTTATGCTGTTCCATAATCATCCTTAGTATTGAAAACTAAAACGTCTTTAACAAATAAGGATATAGCTTCAGAAACTTCTCCTACACCATTTATCTTATTGTCATTCTCAATATTTATACCTCTAATATTGTTTTCAATGCTTAAGTAATTATATTCAGAAGGTGTGTTTAAAATAAAAGCTAATTTATTTAAAAGGATGTGTTTTATAAAATCATAACTAACCTTATCTAGTTTTGACTCATTCAACTCAATCATATGGTCTATATACCAAGAAGCTAATCTTTCTAAATATTTTGTTTTATCCTTGTAATTATTGTCTAAAAAAGTACAGTGATCTAACAAATTATTAAATGCTTCTTTTACCCTCCAAGGAACATTCTTCTGTTCTGATAAGTATTCGGACAATACATTAATTCTTTTCTCTATCATAATAAAAAAGGGTGACCGTAAAGCCACCCTGATTTAATCTACCAAGGCAAATCATTAGAAACAGCCTCTTGCTCTTGTTTTGGCTGATTACCAACTCCTGCAGTTCTTCCATTACCTAAATAAACTCTAGGTGTTTTGGCATCTCTCTCTTCTTTAGTTTGAGACATAATGATTGAGGAGTTATTACCAAATTGGTCCACCTCATCATTTATAAACATAGTTATATTTACATAACTACCTTTCTTACCTTTAATAATTTTAGACTTCTCTATCTTAGTTAAGTCTATACTCGCATTTACAATTGTACTCATAATAAAAATAATTAATTAATTAAACTTTCTAACTCCTTTTTAAGTGTAGAAGTAACACTATACTTTTGAAATACTCTGTTGATATCTCCATTCTCTTCAATATACTTCTTAACTCTATCGAAAGAAGGACTACCTTTAGTCAACTTTTCTTTTGCTATCGTAGTAGTTTTATGGTCATTTGTTGCATCAGAATCTTTTGTGTCATCCAATAGAAATAAATTCCCTAAAGCATACTTTTTAGCATAAGAAGATGCTGCTCCAGACTTCTGTGGCATCTGCATACCCTTTGCATTCATTTCTATAAATGCATCATCCTGAGCTTCTATAGTTGAATTTGGGTCTTCTGTATCAATTATTTTTGCAGTGGACCTAACACAAGGTAAACCACAAACATCAATAGTTTCATTACTTACCTTTACAGCAGCTTTATGCTTTTTAAGATAAGGTTTAAGTGCTTCAAGAATATCTTCTGCACTTCTATATTTATAATTACCAAACTTATTAGTTTGATTCTTTGGAGCCTTAATCTCCGTTTGTATTGCTAATAGTTTTTCTGCAATATTCATAATATATAATTTAATCGATTATTAATTCTTCCTTAACTATTTCCTTTCTAACAACGTCCTTATACATATCAGGACATTCAGGATCAGTTACCTCAAACAAGAAAGTTCTAAGTCTATCTATTTCCTTGCTCTGTTCATTAGTCTTCCCCTCTAGAGCAGCTATTCTAGCTGTAAAGTAAGATGATAAATCATAAAAATGTTTCATAAATGATATTTTTATCTAAATTACAAAAAAATACTTATCTACAAATATTTTAACAAACTTTAACATTTGAGCAAAAAAAAGAAGGTAGACTACTTTCTTCGTCTACCCTCTACTCCAAGAATTAATGTCCGATTAATTACAATACTAAGATAATATATGTTACGTTAAAAACCAAAGCATAGGTGGTTTTAAATCATCATTATCAATATGTATGTAACTTCTATGCAAACCTATCCTTCTAAAACCAACCATATTTAATGATTCAACTATTTTAATGCGTTTGTTAGCGTTAACACATTCTATATGAGCTGCCCTGCCAATTAAGTGAGAAGATGTAGTAGAGGCCTTGTAGTGTATCTTATTATGAGTACTAGTAATATAGCCACTAAGTATCTTAAATCTTATTTTAGCAATATCTCTAGCCTCATCTAACATACTCATAAATTCCCTATCCATATACTTATATCCAGAACCTGGTGAATCAGGGGAATCAAACTCTTCAAAACGAAAATACTTATATTCCATTTTGTTAAATTAATAAAAAAATATATATTTGCAAAACAGTAGCAGTAAATCTACCTTAAAAATTACCAAACTTCTATAGGAATATAGTTGGAACAGATACTTTGAAATTTTGTTTTTCTAGGGGGCTTTTTCTTTTCTTTCTTTCTTTTTACTCTTTTTCTTTCTTTCTTTTCTTTTGTAATTATATATATACTATGTTTAATAAGGTGTACTGCGTTTAACGACCCTGTCCTTTATACCTCTTAGAATAGTTCTTAGAGCTCTTCAGATGACTTGATTTAGACTTACTGTGTACACCAGGTCGTTTAGTCTTAGAAGGTCTCTTATACTTGCTTATTTGAAGTCTAGCCATTATTTATGTTTTGAGTTACCAAATACTTTTTCTATCCCTCTAGAACCAAAGTATCCTCCAATTACGATTGATAAAAGACCGGTAATTGAATCCAAAGGATAACTTAAATACCAACCTATAACATAACTAACTGTAAGAAATACCAATACTAAAGGTCTAACATTACTAGCTAACCAGGAGCCTGACCTAGCGTCTGCAACCCATCGTCTAGTTGTACCATCTATTTCTGCTCTTTCTAAATCTAGTTTTTTAAGTGCTATTTCTTTATCAGCATCACTCATATCAGAACCACCAATAATAGCCTGTATAACACTACCTACTGCTGTATTACCTGCTACAGCTCCAACTACATCAGGTATTTTATCTAAAAGGAATTGACCTACTTTAGTATCTTTAAATTTCTTTTTGGGGGTAGACATAATGTGCTTCCTACTGTATTAGTAAGTCCAAACTGAATTTGGTTTTGTATCATCGGTATCGCAATGTATAAAGGTTTTTGCGACTCCAATACGTTTAAACCCTGCTTTGATAAGGGCGTTAAGGATGATATATCTTTGGTTTCCTCCACTAACAGCAATATCGGCTGCAACTCCGATGAGGTGGCTTGAGTTTGGTACTCCTCCAACTTGCTGATTCCTTTCTTTTGTCCTGTAACCACTTGTGATCTTAAAGGGTATACCTGCAAGTTCTCTAGCGTGTTCAAGTTTATAAAGAAAGTTAGTATCCATATTCTTACCTGAATCAGATAGACTAGGACAGTTAAACTCATCAAGGGAAAAGTAATTAAGGTTCATACAAATATGCTATATATTATTTTCCACAAGATAAAAAACAATACAACTCCCATAAATATAAGTTTACCTTTATTATAATAGCCATCACTATTCCAATTTTCAGAAACGTATTCTATTACAGTTTCTTTTGCTAAAAACCAATATCTTTTCATTTTTATTTATTTAAGTGTGAACCGTCACAATATCCGTTAGGGTTGCTAGTGCAACCACATTTACATTTTACTTCTTTCATAATTTTCCTTTTTGTGAGTTACGATTGTCATCAAAGTCCATTGCTGCCTTAAGGATGATTTTATCCATCATATTATCTTGGTTTTGGAGCATTTCTCTTTGGAGGTTTATAACCATTTCCTCTAAATTATCTTTAGCTTTTACAAGCATTTCAATTTGATTCTCTTTCTTCTCTAAACTTTGTTTAAGAGAGTTTATATCATCTGGTTTACTTCCTGTTATAGTAGCTACTGTAATACCAATACTAGCTGAAATTGTTCCAATTAACATCATTACAACCTCCTTGTTAGTGTCTAGTACAGGAAACTGAATTAATGCTATAATTAAACCAATAACAAAAAGAAATATTAGTAGTGAACCTACATAACTTCTTATTTCTCTAGCTACACCATTTTTAGGAAGTGCCATTATTTTAATTTTTTATAAATACTAATTGATGTATATACAACTGCAAGACATAAAGAAATACTTTGAAGTATCGGATTTGCCTCACTTATAGAAATGCCTAAAGCAAAAATATTAACGAAACCTATCTTCAACTCTTCCATTATTTAATTGCTAAATAGATGTAAGAATTATTACCATTAATATCACTATTAGAAGTTAATATTTCAAATGAAGTTGAATCAAAACTAATATCTAAAGTTCCATCTTCTGCTGCGCTGCTGTTTGGATAAATCCTACCTTTTCCGTCAGTACCTGAAGTTCTTACACTATCAAACATATTCCAAAAATTACCATTACTTGAAGCACTTTTAATTAATAAGAATCTTGGTTGAAAGCCTGTAGCAACAACTTTACTACTTGAATTTGAACCAACATAGCTCCCAACTTTCTGATACCCTGTTATAGATGTGAAACAGTAGGCAATTAAATTATTTCCACTACCATTAACATCTGTTGAAGTTCCAACACTAAATACAGTAGATGTAGGTTCTGTATCATTCCAGATAGTTGTAGCTGTTCCAGCTCCGTAGCTTTGGTTTAAATTCATATATTTAGTAGCACCTGATGCACTATTATATACCGCCCAATTATCCGATACATCTAAATTTTTTAACAAAATTAGTTCAGGGGCTGAAGAGAGACCGTGTGAAATGGTAGCTCCTGCAGTACCATTCCCTGTATACTTCACAATACTAAACCCTGCCTCTGCATTTACACTTACTACACTATCTATAGTTCCCTCTGTGTTTATCTGTGGTAAGTTGTCATCGTGGTCACCTGCTTTCCAAACCCAAGCAACGTATGATTTACCACTTCCATTAAGTGAATCCATTCCTATAGAACCTGAAGTGATACTAAATCCATTATCATTGAAAGACGATAAATAACCATTATTATCATTAACGGATTCAGCATTAGTTGCATTAGAAAAAATAGGTTTATTACCTCCTCTTACACTATCAAATAAATAGTGCCAATAACCTGCCGAATCTGCCCTTTCCTTAATCCAAACAAAATCAGGTTTAAATCCTACATCAATATTTCTATTATTACCATCTCCTGTATAAGTAACAACATCAAAGCTATTCTCTACAGTTGGAGTAGTAGTATCAGGGTCTGCAGCTATAGCTAGGTAGATGAAAGTTTGTCCGCTTTGATTTTCACTATTACTGTTTGCAACTGTAAAGCCATTTGAATTAAACGAAACTAAATCTGATGAAGATGCTCCTTCCGCACCTGATGAATCAGCAATTAAATAATTTTTTCCGCTTCTTTTGGAGTCATACATCATCCAATTTTGAGTAGATGTAGATGATTTTATCAATACAAAACCAACTTCAAAATCTGTAACTATTGATTGACTAGTTCCATTTCCTGTATAAGTACCGACTTTTTGTATTCCGTCTACATTTTTGAAGCTGTAAAGAATATAATCTCTACCTGATGAAGATGTAGGTTGATATACAGTTGTAGCTGTTGGTGCTGTTTCTGATGAATCACTTTTTGAATCACTACCATTCAACACAAAATAATCTAAACTTCCATCAATTACTTGGGTATATGTCCACCAATTCTCTGTACTATCAGTTCTTTTAAAAATAAATAAATCAGGAGTTCCGTTCAATCCGTGTGGCACTTGGTTAGTTGCACCTGCTTGACTTGTAAATTCTACTATTGAGAATTGAGCGTTAGTATTGACAGACATTTTTTTAGCTTCTACATTACCTGCCAAAGCTGCTGAAGATGAAGATCCATCTATCATAACACTTCCAGAAGTCGGAACATTACCTGCTCCTGCTGAATTTGTTGCAGTTGGTGAACCTCCTGCATTGAAACACCAAGCAACGTAATCTGTACCACTTGCTCCTGTAAAATCTGAACTACCTACAGTAAATCCATTAGAATCTAAAGACCTAATATAAAGACCATTAGTTTCTGTCGCTGTATATTCTCTTTCGTTATTCTGCGTACTAAGTAAGGCAAGACTGTTTGTAGCATTATTGCTAGACATACTATTTGAAAGAATGTGCCCTTTTGCAGTACTTCTACTTTTTACCCAAACCAAATCAGGTGAGAAATTTGTAGCATCCTGATAAGTTACGTTTGTAGCAGTTCCGTTGTAATTTCCTCCTGTATCATTAGCGTTACCATCTAATTGGTATAAAGCAACACCAGAATTGTCATCAAAAATATCAGTAACTGATTTAGATGCTGAAGCAAATGTTTCCCCATATAAAGTAGTTCGCTCTGTAGAAGATAATGCTTTGTTAAATATTCTTACTTGGTCTATTTTGCCGTTAAAATATTGACTTGTTGATGGTCTTCTATATCCAATCCCGTAATTGCTATCTCCTGTATTTGCGACACCTGTTTGAATTCCTGTAGTTGACATAGCGACTGCTGAACCATTAACGTAAATTTGAGTATTTGTTGCTGTTTCTATTGCACCTCCATTATATGTTACCGCTACATTAAACCAACTCCCAGTAGTTATCTGTGCTGATGAAGTTATTGCATCTCTTCCATAGTATTCCACATATAATTTTCCTGCTGTATCAATAGCAAAACCAAATCTTTCTCCTGCTGCCGAAGCTCCAAACTGAAAAATGGTTTGAGCAGCACTTAAGCTATTTACATTAATCCAAGCAGAAATAGTTCTTGTTGCAGCACCGCTTATTCCTAAATTTGGTAAATCTATCTTACTACTACTCCCATTAAATAACGCAGCTCTATTTATATAGCCACCTATTTTTTGAGTACCTCCGTTACCTGTATAGGTAACTGTGTTGAAATAACCTGATGGTAGATTGCCTGAAGGAGCATCTCCTGCCGCCTTCTTAAATGTCTTTCTATTTAAAGCCATATTATAAGTTTATGTCGTACTGTACTACTTGTGCTTTTGTGGTCTTGGCATTTATTTCGCCTTCTTTTGTTTCTACAGTTGTTCTTATTGCTGCTCTAGCATCTGTTATATCAGATTCAGTAGTATTACCTAATTCAGTATCTCTTATAATTACCCAATCAGTTTCAGATAGTTTATTATTAGCAATACTTTTTAGGTTAGCTATCTTTTGAGTTTTTAATTCTGCTAAAGTTTGTGTCCAAGTTTTATTTGTTTTAGGATATGTAAATTGAATATTTTTACTATCCCAAAATATTTCTCCTAAATCGTGAATTTGTGAGTTATAACCATCTGGTAATACTACATCAAACAAACCTTCTGATTTTTGGTCAGCTCTTGGTAATTGGTCAAACCCTCCTAGATATTCTTTTTGACTACCTTTAAATGCTTTAGGTACTGATGTATATACCTGTATTGTTCCGTTTCTATTTATTGCGTATGCCATTATGATCCTATTTGTGAGATTTGATACCACGCCTCTGACGTAGATATAAATTTAAATTCTATTAAGTTTTTTGCAGAACCTGTATCACTATAAGTTCCTCCTAGTTTATTAAATGTTCCTGATGAACCGTTTATATTACCAAGTGCTAAAGTAAAAGAACCACCACTACCTGTTATCTGTAAAGTACAAGTAGAACCTATTTTAACATTTGTAAAAGCTACTGTCGTAGAATGTCCTGCTGTCCAAGTAAATACATCTGCTGTTGCGGTATCTATTGTTATTGCTGCTGCTGATGTTACCGCACTTGCTGCTGTATATCTGTTTGATAATTGGTCGTGACCTACAACATCGTTAGCAATAGTTAAAGCTGTTGCTCCTGTTACATCACCTGTATGGGTTGCGTTAGTAACCTTTGCTGTATTTGCTGCTATAGCTGTATTAATTGAGTTAGCTAGTTTATCTGCTGTAACAGCATCGTCTGCTATTTTACCTGTAGCTATTCCTAAATCAGCTAAAGAAATAGTGACTGCACCTACTGCTGAATCTCTTGCTAGTGGAGCTGTTGCTGTTATACTATTTACTTCACCTGTAGTTTCATCATTATACAGTTCTGTGAAGTTGTCGTTTATTTTATCAAATGCGGTTCTTAACGGATCACCTGTTCCATCATTTGCTGCACTCCCAATTCCTATTGTCTGTTTAGCCATTTTATTTTATTATTAATTCATACAAGAAGGTTCGGAAGGTATATCAATTGTAGAATTATTTGATGAGATACCCCACCAACTACTACAATATATATTCCCCCAATTTATGTTATTTGCCATTATATTTCAGTTTGGTCAGCAGTCGTTGTTGTAGTGTCTGCAAATATACTAATCATACTAGCTAGAAGACTACTCCCTCCTGCGATTGAAGGATAAAATATACCCCATCCTATAGTGCTATCTTCATTTGCGTTTCCGAACCAACTCTTTTTGTATACCGATCCCCAACTCATTATTGTTCTTTATAAGATAACTATTTAATTTAATTTCGTTTTCTTTTTTAGGTCTATAAACTTTCTTCTTTTTTCTACCCATTATAAAACCCAACCGGTAAAATTAACGTCTCTTTCAGGATACATTCCGTCATCCTGGTTAGATATATATTCCGGATATAAACTACTATTGTAATTCATATGGTCCATAAATCTTTGAGTGTAAAACTCAGCAGTCTCCGTAGCGTGACCTGCAAGAGAATTAATTTCTGACTGATCTACAGGTGTTGAATTTTCTGAATTGTGTTTATAAATACCACCATTTGATATTTGATAAGCCGCATAAGGTATATAAGCCGCTTGAGTATACCAAACAAGCATTGGTTTAATGTAATCATCAACCAGGGTTTTGTAATCACCTGTTAAGGCATTTGCTATAATGTCAGCCTGTAATTTTTCATATAATTTACTACCTAGATATGTTTGTATTTCAGTGTCCTGAGCCACTTCAATAAAATGCACTATCTTATCAGCATCTAAATTTCCGTCAAATATTGACTTCCTTTTTAATTCCTTTAATGTTATAAATAAAGCCTTCATATTTATTCTTCTTCTTTAGGTTCTTCTAATTCAAAATCAACCTCTATATCTAATAACTCTTCGTCATCTATCACTTCTTCCTTATCTGAAGATAACTTTTCACCTGTTTCTTCTTCTCTTTTAATCTTAGTAGATATATTATCTAACTCAGTAAACTCTATAGGTTGTAAAGTAGTAAAGTATAAGTCAAGCATTATTCCATTGAACGATAACAATTCTTTGAAAGCATCTAATAGTAATGTTTGAAATGGTCTAATAACAATATTATCCATAAGGATGGATGCTGTTCTTAATTCTTCTGCGTTATTACCAAATCCTGTATTATCTTTAATACCTAATAAAATAGGTGATACAACACCGTGACCTATCATAATCTTTTCTCTACTCTCCTTGGCTAAAAAATCATATTGGGCGTGAGCATCCGGTAAATGCATAGGCTCTACACCTGCTTGACTTTCAGAGCTCTCGTTGAATGCAAGAATAAACCTACCTGCATTTGAAGACCCACTGAATTTATCATATATCTTTCTCTCTATAAGTTCCTGGATTTCATCTGTAGGAACACCATTGTTAAAATTCAATAATAGAGAAGGCTGTAAACCATTTTTAATATTACTTATATGATAGTTAGACACCTCTTCTTCTAGAGAACAATACTGTAAACATCCTTGATAATCAACAGGACTATAATAATAGAACCCTGCCCTATATGGTTTAATGCAGTAAATCTCAATCTTCTCAGACCTAGTTCCATTTCTAAAAGAAGGTATCCTTTTAGGTTTATCTGATGGTTTTATATTGGCCCAATCTGGATGATAATAATACCCTTTAACTTTACCATCTTTAGCTTTCTCTGCTCTTAATGTTTCGGTAGGGAAATGATGAAGGCCTGATATCTGTTTTTTACCTGCCTTATAAACAACCTGTATTGTAGCCTGACCTAGCATTTTTAAATCATTAACCACTCTTTTAATATCATTCGGTCTTAATAAGGACTGCATCTTACCAAACATCTCAGGTTTTTCAGTAGAGTCTGTTGCGTTTAATCCTCTACCATAAATCATATCAACAATACCATTGATACATCTTGAGTTTGTTGGACTACCTAAATATCTTTCTATAAGCTCATAGAAGTAATTATTGTCATCTCCATATTCAACCCATTCCCTTCTAGCATTCTCTTTTACTTTAGGTATTTCGTATCCAGATAAATTTACAACCCTCATACTAGGATCAACCTTTTTAGGTATTTGAATGTTTCTATTAGCTTTAATGTTTTTTCGACTCATATTATCATATATTGTTGCTCTTGCGTATCAGCATCATAATTATTGTATTCGCTAGTATTAAGTGTATGCGATATTGTTGTATCTGTTTTTGCAGTTGCATAAACTTTATCTCTATAAAGTAATGTAGAACCTTGTTTTACTTCTATAGAATAAGAAGTGTCTTCAGCTAAAATACTAAACGTACAAGGTATATCTAAAAAGTTACCATTTACAGTTGAAGTTAAACTAGTCAGTGTCTCATTCTTTTTTGTACCGTCTTCAATAATCTTTAAGGTTAAATCACTAGCGGCAGTGTATGCCCTAGGTATTATGCTTAAAGTTTGAGAGTCTGTACTTGGTAAAAGTCTTATCATATAATTATAACTAAAATACTTTAGTTTTGTTCACAAAAAAAGGGTAACCGTTAAGCTACCCTTTAATTATCAAATAAAACTCAGTTTAAGAGTTTGTACCTGGTGTAACTGTTACACTTGCACTACCCATCCCTGCATAGGGGTCAGCTAGAGTTGGTGCATCTACAAAGTTAGCCGGTTCTCTCTCCATAGCAGTAAGTGTAAGTGTGTAACCACTTAAATCTCCCATAGATGTACCTGTAGCAATAGTTCCTCCTGTTACTTCAGCACCGTGTTCTAGACCCATAACAAATACATTGCCGTTATAATCTTCAACTGCAATGTGAGGTCTTCCATATGTCAACAACTTGATTTCTTTATGATCCTCTTTACTTAACTTTCTCAAGGTAAGAGATAGAGTTTGCTCAAAGAAAGCAGTCCCATTTTCTGTACTAGCAGTAATACTTTGTTCAAAGCTGTTAGCACCTTTTAATTCGTATTTAAAAGCAATAAAAGTTCCTGATAAATCTGTAATCTCATCATTAGTCTTTGTTACAGTACCTAAATCACCAAAATCAGTGAAATATACTGCTCTTAGACCGCCAACTACATCTTTACAAGGTTCTTTACGCCCTTTAGTTAAATCACAAGCCATATCTTTTTATTATTAAAAAAGGGTGAGTAGGCATCTCGGCTCACCCACCCTTTTAAGTTGATTAATTAATTATTAGTTAGCAGAGTTGGTAATACCGTATGTTACGATATCCTCAACAATTCCATATTGCACACCTGCACTAAATCTCATTACAACTCTCACATTTTGAGAACCATCAAGATCAGCCATATCAATAACTTTTACTTCATTATGGTCAGAAAGTAATCCTGTACCGAAGAAAATGTTAGATTTTTCAGCAGCAACTGCTGTGTTATCAGCAAGACCGTTAGCAACAAATAAAGAAACACCATCAAAAGAAAGTGAACCGTTATTCCACCATTGAGTCCCTTGTGCGTTTGTACCTGCAGCACCTAGTCCAGAAGCTCCAAATCCACCTAAAGCTCTTACATAGCTTCTCGCAATATTTTGAGAAACATAAATGTTTAGGTCTTCGCTACCATAAAGTTTTGAAGGAATTGCATCAACGATGCTACCTAATTTAGTAATAACATTTGAAGATGTTACTGCTCCTGCAGCAATCTCTTGTGCAGCAGGTAAACCTGCATCTAATGCTATTTGAGTAGTCAATCCATTAAATTGTCCATTATTAGAAGTAGCACCTGCCCAGATAGACTGTTCTGTTCTTTGAGCTACTTTTGCTGCCACGTGAGCAATAAGAAAGTCAGAGAATTTAGAAGGCATATTGCTGTGAGCAGAAAAGCCCATAGAAAGAGCTTCCCAATCAGAGATAAAGTCTTTCTTACATAATTGTAAGTTAACTTGTTGCTCTTCTGGAGCAAGGATTCTTTCAGTTAGTGTAATAGTTGAAGTAGCGTCAAAATCACAAGTTGCATCCTTAACGATATCGTCAGTTGCCACTTTTTTGATAACCTCTTTTAACTTTACATTTGGTTTTACAGTTATACCACCATTGGATATAGTAGAACCTTCAAGTAGAGCAGCAGCGATATATTCACCTGCAAACTCACCTGCGTAAGTAGTAGTAATTGATGTAGTAGTTGCCATTTTCTTTGTTTAATATATTATTACTTATTTAATCTTGCTAATACTCTATCAAGAGTGGTTTGCGGTCTGTTTTGAGCATATAAATGCAAATTTTTACTATCTGTTGTATTTTCTGGGCTATGAGTTAAAGGTTGCTCATCGGCAGAAAGTTCTTGAGGAACTTCTTCTTTAGATTCTTCTTTAGCTTCTAATTGACCCATCATTTTTTCAACCATAGCCCTAACTTCTGCTAGTTCTTCTTTGGTTGCATAAGACATCTCAGCTTCTTGAGCCTCAACCTCTTCAGAAGCCTCTCCTTCAGGAGCCTCTTCTAATTGCACTTCCTCTTTAACTTCTTCGGTGTTAGACTCAAGCTGTACCTCTTCCTGTACATCTTCTTGCACTTCTTCTTGTGCAACATTTTGAGTTTCTACCTCTTCAGTTGAAGACAAAAGCACATCTTTCAGTTTTGAAACGATTTCACTTGCTTTCATAAAATTGGTATTTATAATTATTACTGATTAATATTGTAACTGTTGTATTTTTAAGCCTTCTTCTGGATAATAAACCATTCTGTTCCATCTGACCATATTTGAATACCCTCATACTCTTTATTTATCTCATAATAAGATGCTGAGCCATCAATTGTTTGACTTCCGGAAGGAGTTAAGTGTACTCTAGTATTTGTAGTAAAGGTTGTGTCAGATATAAACCTAATAACTCTATGTTGGTTATTTGTAGCGGTTGCATCTGGTAGTGTAAAAACTGCAGTCCCATTAGAACCTGTCCAAGACAACTTTATTATTTCAGAACTTGCATATGCTGAGTCACCAAGATTAATTGGTGTCGAGGCCTGTGCTGTTATATTTGTCGCAGTTAAGTAATTTACAATCTCCTTTTGAATATCTGAAAATTGAATCTTCTTTGTTGTTCCACTCTGTACAATAGGAAAAACATCTGTTGTATTTAAGTCTGTTGTTGATGTTAACTCGCTTATCTTTTTATCTGCCATTATTGATATAATTTATGTGTGTTTTCTTGCATTAATATATTTCCATCTTCAGTATATAAGTGAAACAAATATCTAGTAATACTTCCTACTCCTTGAGCTCTTAAAGAACCATTACAACATTTACTAGAATACGTTCTACCATCCTTGCAGAGACATCCTCTTCTACTACCTTTAGGTGAAGAGTAACTTGGTGTTTCTTTCATTCTATCTCTCATTGTTTAGGTACGCAATTAGGCACTTTCCTGCCGTTCTTATTCTTAAATCCTACCATTTCATATCCTTCTTGACAAGGATTTACATCCTCTAACTCCTCTAAACCTTTTAGTTTAGATTTTGTCCAATTAAGCATACTTTTACCTCCCCACAACAAATAACTTATTGTACCACAAGCCTCAGGCTTACTAGGGTTATAATATTCAGCAGCTCTACTTAAGTAAGAGTATATGCGTTTAAGAGTTGGTAATGTAAATTTCTCTTTTCTCTCTAATTGTCTGGCTCTAGTTTTCCCCACTAAAGTTGCACACTTATTACCTAATTCTTTATTCCTTTTTATACCTAATTTAGCATTATTAGATGCAGATTCTGGGTATCCACCATAAGATTCTAACTCTACGTCTTCAGATAATAATTCAATTGCCTCTAGTAAGTCATATTCGGCATTTAATTCATCTAAACACTCTGAACAGAAAGACTCTGATATAGATTCTTTAGGTCCATCCATTTTATCAGCAAAATAACCTTCAATAGAAAATCCTTTTATCTCTCCAGCCTTTACTTGATTCCATATTTCATCATTATTAACCTTCATAGATACCATCCAGGTTCCTATAGGTAAGTCAAAGTCATATTTTCTAGATTTATCTCTTTTTTCGTCTTCTATAATCCAGGATTCAACCACAGACATACCTTCCAACTCAATATTATGTTCTAGTGTGCTATTATTCTGATTACCATTCATTAAAAACAATTCAGAAGCCTTCCTTACGGTCTCTTCAGAGAAAAAGATGTAATAATCCTCTTCTTCACCACTTCTAAATATCTTTTTATTAGGAATAAGGGCCGCACCCATTAAAATCCTTTTTTCTTTATCTACTTCAGCTAATTTTATCTCTTTATGCTCTTTTAGAGCTACAAAGTCTTCTTCAATAGCAGGATTTTCAACAACAGAGATAGCTTCTATTCCACTAAACTCGTTTTCTTCGTCTATGATAAGTTCTATAATACGTTCCATATATAATTAACTATTTTGATTCTATTCGTTATATATTTACCCTAATGTTCTAGTTACATCAATATTTCTATCAAGTTCATTAGCATCTTTAATATCTTTATGCACTACAAATGCTCTTAATGGTTGTGTTTGTTGCTCACTAACAGATTGTGCTAATTGAGATTCAGGAGATGCACCTACTACGTTGAAGTCTGGTGCCTCTACAGAAGAACCTCCTCCTGCACCACCAATACTTCCGCCAGAAGGACCACCTAATGATGCTATTTGTGATTTAGCTTTTTTTCTTGCAGCAAAAATAGAAGCTAAAAGACCACCAATTGTTATGGCATATGCAGCTAAACCTGCTGCCCCACCTTGAGAAACAAAAGTACCTATAGACATCTTAGCCTTCCCTGCCTGAACGGCAGCCTCAGTACCTATATCAGATAAAGCAACGTCTAATTTAAATGCATTTTCTGCTAAAACGGCCTTTGCCTTCATTACTTGTTCAGCTATAAGCATTGATTGTTTTATTGTAAACAATTCCCTCTCTAGTCTTATCTTATTTTTCTGTGCTTGTAATTCTCTTCTTTGTATGTCTTCAATTCTCTTCTTTTGAGCCTCTCCTGTTAATGTCTCTGAATTCAATACATAATCTCTTTCTCTTTTCAATGCTTCTATTCTAGCATCAGTATAAGAAGTAAATACATTACTTAATTGAGAGAAAGCTCCTTGAGTTGCTTTTATTATTTCATTTATCCTTTTAGCTTCTTCATCTATAAATTTAACACCTCTTTCTACCTGCTTTTGAGACAGCTTCTCTCTTAATGTATCTATTTTTTCCTCAATACCTATAGTAGATTCACCCGCTATTATCTTCTCTTCAATTTGTTGTTCTAACTCCTGTATTATTATTTCAGTCTTCAGCTTCTCTAATTCTATATCTGCATCAAGTCTTTGCTTGTTAGTTAGTGCTAAAAACGAGTTAAATTCAGCCGCAGATTTCTTTCTTATATTTAATTGATCTTCTTGCATAGCTGCAGCCTTAGACAAGTCCTCAATATTCATTTGAGTTATTACACTATCCCTTTCTCGTCTTAACTGAATTATATAATCAACCAAAGACTTTTCAGAATCAGCAATCTCTTTGTTAACTTTCTTTTGAGCTGCTGCTTTTAATTTTTCGTCTTTAATTAAATCAACCCTTCTCTGTTGAGCCTCTGCAAAATCTTTTTGTTTTAATACAGCTAATCTTCTTATAGTTTCAAATTCATTTTTAACTCGTAATTCATTACTAACTACTAATGATTCACTCACCCTGCCACTTGACTGTATAATTTCTTTTTCAAAATCAAGTTGACCTGCTTTAAATGCCTTAGTAGATTTTTCACTTCCTTTAGGTATTTCTTTAAATAAATCAAAAAGTCTATTTTCTTTTTTAAGCAATTCTTGTATTTCCCTGTTTATAGCACTTAAAGTAAGAAGAGCAGGGTTTTGAATGACAAGTCCTCCTTTAGTAATGGTTTCTCCTTCTTTTCTTATTTTTTTCTGTATTACAAGGGCTTGTCCTTCCTTTTCGCTTAACTGTTGTCTTACTGATGTATATTCTCGGTATGCTTTTATAAGTTTAGATATAATCTCTGGGTCTTTCTGTTGTTCCTTACTTAATCTTTTATATCCATTTTCAAAATCCTTAAATTTTCTATTTAATATTTCTACGGTTTCTGATAAATTAAGATAACCATCACCAAAAGTATCTAAAATAGCTAGAGATTGTTCTAAAGCACTTATCTTAGAATTTAATGATTCTAAAGCATCAGCTTGTTCTTTAATGGCTTTGGTTGTTCTTCTTGCTGCTGCAGCCGCCTCCTGTTCTTTTATTTCAAAACCTTCTATAAGTGCAATAACGGTTTGAAAAGCTAGTATTAAACCTAACGGACCCATAACAGCACTCCATAATTTTGATAAACCTTTGGCTAAACCTCCACTAGTAACTGTAAGTGTAATAAACAATGTTGACAACTGAGATATGTTGTTTGCCATACCTCTAATACCGTAGTTAGAGTCTGATATAGTACGACCTAATTCAACAATGGTTGCTCCTGCAAGACCTGTCTTATCAATCATATTTTGATTGGTCTTGGTTACCTGGTTCATAGCAACACTTTGGTCAATTATAGATTTATTAACCTTTTTGACTGCACTATCTAAATTGACAAAGCCTTTAGTTAAATTATCTACCTTGACCTTACCCTTGTCATTTACCTCTACGGTAAATATTATCTTTTTATTTTTATCAGCCATTACTTCTTCTCTTTACGGATTCTTTTAGTTCTTTTATAGTTACAGGAGCTTTGTATTTACCTTTAGCGATATCAATAATAGGATCAACACCGTAAAAATCATCTGCCTTTAATAAGTCTACTATCTCTTTTATCATACTATGTCTGCTTCAAATATGTTATATAATTCAAATTGTGATTTACCTGTGGTAAGGTCAATACTAACATTATTAATACGGAACATTTTATCGCCTATTCTTATTTGGTGGTTTAGTTTATAATTAACCAATATACTTGCAGGTAGATATGCTGTAACTTTAAATACCCTTCTTAAAGGATTAAATATTCCTTCAACATAGCTTTTATAGAATTTCTCATATAAAGAGTTTGGAGAAAGCTGCCTACTCCATTCATCAAATTCCTCTTCAAAGTTTAGTGTAAAAGCAGCCGGAGTTGTTGAATTCCCAGATTGGTTAGTATTTGATGGTCTGTAATAATTAGTTAAAGATTCCACACCACTTCCATTATACCAAGCTATAGGTGTTGATATAGAGGTTTCTCTAACAGCATAAAATAAAAGAGGTTTAATAAGTATACTTTCGTAATCCCCTTGTTTTGGACTTGCACTTGTATCTTTCACATTAAATTCACCTCCTGCTGAATAACCCCATTGTATCTCTGTTATTCCACCACCTATTTTAGTATCTAAGATTCGTTCATACTTAAGATGAGAAAATGGAACATCAATATTATATTTAGGTCCTCTATCTATATTATATTCTCCTGTAGAAACATTCTTAAGGTTCTCCCTAATATTGTATTCTGCATTACCATAAACCTCTTTAAACGTCTCCTGGTGATGCTCCATAAAGACAGTGTTAGTTTCTGCGTATTTAAATTCTATGTCAGTGAATGGAAGTATCGAGTCAACTTGATGTTCGTTGATATCTACATACTTATCTAAAGTTATTGTTTGTGTGAGTCTGTTGTTTACAGCATCCGCATAATAGTTATCTAAAGTATCTACATATATTTTTTTATAATCACTATCTGATGGGTCTTCTATATAGTATGCAGTAAGATTAAATGCCTTAAATATTCCTGTGAGAAAATCCACAACTTTCATTTCAGGTGCTTTCTGTTCAACATCTATATTGAACGTAGCTTGTTGTGAGGCATTGCCAGATATTGTATATGTCTTGTCTCTTATTGTACCGTCAAATGTTGTTAATTTTGCATCTAATGATAAATTAGAAAAAGTTATACTAGTTTCTGAGGTTAATTCTATTTCTAGATTTATATCCTTAACGCCATTAACAATATCATATATATTCAATTCTGTTGCATTACCAAATCCTTCAGTTATAGTTTGGTTTCCTGTATCTATATCCCTTACAATAACTTTATAAGCAGCAGTTGCATTATCAACATTAAAACTTAAATCTAAATCCCAAGAACTAAGTAGTGTATTTATTGTTATTTTTGTTCCAGATGTTGACATTGATATACTTGAGTGTGGGTCAGTAGAAGTATAATCACTTACTTTTTTAGTAAATAAATAAGGTTGATCAGAACTGTTATCATCTATATGATTAAATTCTTCTTTCTTAGGATTTAACCACATATATAAATTACTGAAAGCAGTGTTAGACCCAAAGAAGTCCCTGGTAAATTCTATTCCCTCATATTTAGCTTCTATAGCCTCTATAATATGTATTGCTTTTATTGCAGGTTTTAAATCAGTAAACTCTAAGCCTCTACCATTATTTGTAGAAGTACCATCATTAAAAAGATTACCGTCAAAATCTATATTTGTAGGGACAGATCCTGTAAAAGAATTATAAAACAACCTCTTCTTTGAAGTTATTAATGGATATATAATAGCATCTGTTTGTGAAACTCCACCTACAGTAAAATCTAAACCATTTTGAAAACCATTCTTTACGTTTGCATCTGTGTACTCGTGGTCATAATTATTTAGATATGGAAGCTGACTAATTAAGTCATCACCTATAGTATCTTTTATAGATACAACAGTCTTACCGTAAAATGTAATATTGTAAGTATGAGGTTTATTGTTCCTCATCTTTACATTATTAAGGTAAACTTTACCATCTCTAAAAGGGAGATAGTTAATTTCTATTATAGCATCTTTCTTTGTTCTGTTATCATATGCACCTCCTGTTATGTTGAAATTGTAGAAATGCTTAAATATTTTATTATTTGTATCTGATGCCGGAACATTAAAAGATTGTGTGTAGTCACTAAATATTTTACCAATATCCCTAAAGTCCTGTATAGATGAATTTACTTCTATTGTCTCATCAGAAAATAAGTCTACTCTCTGTTCCTCTATATATAGCTGTACTTTGTTTTGCATTACCTAACATTTTGTATGTAACTGTTAGCATATTCAAACTCTATTTCAAAGTTTATTAATTTATCATTTAATACTGTTTTGCTAGTAAAAGATGAGGTTTTTGGCATAATAGGTACAGGCTCAAAGCTGAAGTTTGTTTGCTCGTGAATCCAGGCAAATTCAGTTACCATAAACTGTTTGATTACTTCATTATGGTCTTCACTAATAAATCCTGTATTCATTATAAAAGTTTCTTCACTAGAAACATCTAGCAATGAATTGCTATGAGAAAATCTATTAAAATCAACCCCTGTTGTGGTAGTGGTTAATATGTTTTTATTATAACTTTCTCTATTAGTGGAGAATGAATCAACTCTCTTTTTAAAGAACCAAAGGTCTTGTAATGCTCCAAATTTATTTAAAAATGTTACTTTATAGGGAGTGTATTTGCACTCTTCTATCTCTTCTACAGGTATGCTAATATCTACTCCTGTAGGAGTTGTATAAACCACTTTTGTTGTAGTCCCACCTCCTGCTGCTATTTTAATTGTATCGTCAGCATTATCATTTCTCCTAAAAGTCATATCAGCAGTATATAAATCTAATGCACCTGTAAAATTATCAGCAGTCACATCTCCTTTGTCTGCTGTTATGTTAGATACGGAACCGCCATATATTTTACTAGTTAATTCTGTTGATCCATCGAAAAATTTAACTTGATTTACACCGTCTGTCGTAGTGTAAAAGGGAACATATAATGGCTCTCCTTTTTTGTGATATATCTTTCTATTACTAATCAATATATCTTTTGATAGAGTAGGGTTTATATTTTTACCATAGTAAGGAGCTGTTAAATATAAATTCTCATCCTCTAATTCTCCATAGCCTCTAAATGCTAAGAATTTTCTAGCTAATGGAGATGGGTCCGACTCTGTCACTTCTGTTCCACTTACTGTATCTTTAAATGTTCTAGTAAGTTCTGTATCAACAAAAGCCGTAAAAGAAGCAAGACTATAACTACCATCAAAAGTAACATTAATATAGTCCTTTATTAATTCTGATATTTCAAAGTTTATAGTATCCTCTCCAGATAGTTTTGTTTTGGATAATGTATATTGAGGAGAAGAAGGCTTTCCCCCACTTGTATATATATATATTTTTAATTCTGCACTATCTAAATTCATTACTATTGTTTTTAATTATGAAGCCTTAATCCAAACAAACTACCAACACCTTCAACACCTGAGTTAATCTCGCTAATATAAGTTCCTTTAGTGTAGTCATCTGCGTAGGTTGGCTTTCTAGGGTGGTCTAAACCTGCTGAAGAAGAAGGGTCATTTCTATAGTAAAATATTATCTTTCTTGAACCACTCTGGTTAGGTGAACCATAAATCTGACGAGTTGATATTATTGAGTCATCCCCTATAAAACCACCTTTTGAACCACCTCCATACTTTATATTAAACTTAGATAAATCTGTAGACTTGTCAATTATGTACCGATAAATACTTCCAGAATTGTCAAAAACAATACCTCCTTTTTGATAATGTATTGTAGCAGTCACTCCTTGTCCTGAAGATATTCTTTCAAAAGTAAATTCTATTTTGTTTATATTTTGATTAAAATATGTTGATTTAGCTAAATGTGTTGTAGGTGTGGTTTCAGTTCTAACACCATTATTTTCTGTAAATGTCTCGTAACCTAATCCTATTCCAAAAGACCCAACACTAGAATGATTAGTGAAAGCATAGTATCTGTTTGCGTCTAAGTTTGAATTAACTAATACATCATTAACTCTTAGACTAGCTTTTACATTATCTAATACGTTTATGTAAAATGCAGGTACTACATCAAATAAAATACCGTTTGATTGAGACCCAGGAGAAGGTAATGTGGATACAGGAACAGCAGGTGCTGCTGGGCATCCAAAAGTTAATTGGTAATTATCTGTTTTTAATGGGGCGGAAACTAAAATAGCAACAGTCTCTGGCGTAGCAGCAGTTTTGTTTATAGTTACAGTACCTGTTTGTGTTCCACTCCCTAAACTCATATTTCCTGATGATATACCTGCATCCAATAAATCTTGTTGATATATGTTATTACCAACATAGCCTGTGTTTTGAAAGTCCGGTACTGTTTGGTTCCAAAATGCAGTTATACTTATAGGTATATCTACACTGTAGTTTATACTGATGTTCCCTGTAGCAGTACCTACATTTAAAACATATTGTCTACCTCCAACATCTTCACCTACTTTTATAGTTTCTCCACAAATTACTTCTTGTGTTAACGTAGCAGGCTGCACATATTCTGCAGGTACTACAGGGTCAGCTATAGGATCAGAGGGTGCTGAAGGTGTTGTAGGAGCTCCCTCACCTGTAGCAGTTATAAAGAATGGACTTCTTACGTTTATTTTGTGGATATCTTCCGCCATTATTCAGCTTTTATTATATAACCTTGTTTTAACAAAGTGTACTCTAGTTATTTCTTTTGTTTTGGTATCTTTTTATCTAATTCTAATTCTAAATCTTTCAAGTAAGCAGCCTCTATTTCTTTAGTCATCTTAGGTTCTATCTTATCTATAACGTCAAAGAATCTAACAGGTTGTATTCCACTCCTAGCTATGGACCTACCAATCAAAAAACCGAGCTGCCTAAGTGTTGGTGTTTTACCACTCTTTAATGTTTTAGGCTTTATACCTTTTTTATTAATCCAATCTTCTATCTTTTGTCTTGGAGGAAACTTACCTGGCCTTCTTCCATCATTTACAAAAGCCCCATACTCATTCATTGAGATAGCGAACCCATCCTTGTTTGTTATTTTCCTAGCTGAAATACTCTTCTCTAAATCACTACCTGGTTTATTAAGTTGTCGCTTAAGTTCAGATACTACTATCTTCTTATAATTATCTAGGGCTTTCTTTGTAAACTTCTTTACCATTAGCAAATAGTGTGTTCTGTATTAGGCATTTCTATACTTATAGTTACAGCCCAACCTGCTAATTCATTTTCAAAGCTGTCTAATAATGGTGATGCTGTTATATCTGTGGTTAACTGAAGCTCATCTGTAAATAAGGCACCCCTCCTTAATTCTTGTTGGATGTCATTAACAACCTGAAGTTGAGTGTTTAATGCATCTTGTAGATTATCATTACCGAATATTGAGTCTTCGTCTGATAGTTCGTTTGGTTTATCAACTATATCTAAACAAAACAATTGAATTGTAACTGTTACTATGTGACTAGAGAACACCACATCCCCCATTGATATATGAGATAGTGGATAAATAGTTGTCTTGTCAAGGTCCACTTCTAGAATATCCCCAAAAGTAACCTTATTGGTTATTCCGTTAGCTTTTAACTTCTCTTGTATTTTATCTATTATAGTATATACTTGTCTCATTTACTTTTTTGTTTTAACATCTTTGCTTCTAAATCATTTTTCTCCTTCTCAAACTCTAACCAGGTTAGACATTCGGAAGCTGTGAGTTTCGTAACTTCTTTAAATTTTGTGATATCTCCTTTAGCGATTGCATATATTGATTGATACCATCCCCATTTTGCTCCAAATCCTTGATTGTTTCCTTGTCCTCCATCATCTTTTGGGTCAAAGAGTCCGCTAAATAACTCGACAAAACGTTCCCTAAACGATAAAAAAAAACAACTGAACCTAAAGCTACATTTACCGGTGCATCTTTCATTATTTCAGAGTACTTATCTGCACCTTCATAATCTTCTATAAGGTACAGCTCTCCTTTTCTAAACGTAACAGGTCTATACAGGACAGACATAGCTTTATGTATCTGTTGCCAATCACCAATATAATTATCTAAATCAACAAACTCCCCTAATGTTATATCATCTAACTTTGGTATAAATCCAAATGTTATAGTATCACCATTTGGGTCTGTTAATGTGAAATCTCTTTGAAGAGGTGTCTCCTCCTTAAATAAAGTTACAATGTGGTTTATGATAAAAGAAAATTCTGCCAGAGGTAAATTATATGCCTCCTTTAAATTGATCCCACAGAATATTTCTAGAACCTTTAGATTGATGAATTCAGTGTCCTCTGCATCCTTATTATCATCCATAACCTTAAGGTATTTCTGATATTCTCTAAGTGGTATAGCGGACAGCTCCTTGGGTACTTCTATAGTGAATTTACTACTCATACATATATAACTACTAAACAGTTATTCTGTACCTTACACAAAAATAAAACAGTTTGATAATAATTAGTTACTTATATAGATAATCAATAGACCACCACAAGTGGTCTTATTACTTCAAACAAAACTTTAGATTATCATAACGTTTTTAGTTAGGTTTAGGATAACTATATCTTTTTTTCAAATAAGATTATTTATTTAATGTTTTTTACTATATTAGCATATCTAAGTTCATTGGTTAGATTATTTTAATTGTTAATAAGTGTTGAAGCCTTTTGGGAGTAATCTTGAAAGGCTTTGATTTTATTAAACCTGTTACCTCACACCTCCGTATCTTCATTTTACGTTGATTTTTTAAATCCTCATTCCTCACATCCTGCCATCTTCATTTTACGTTTGTATGTACAATAGTTGCATCTACAACAGTTGTATGTACAACAGTTAGGATTTTAACTAATCAAAATAAGGCGTTTTAAGAGACTTTAATATCTCCAGGGCAGTTAGGTATGGGTAAAGGGCTGAAATGCGCTGTAAAGGGCTGTAAATGGGAGAGGGCGGTGAGCTCCGATATTAATTTAGTTTAATTATCAAGCATTTAGCAAATTATTAAGTATAAAAAAACCCCATAATAATTATTAAAATTACTAAGGGGTCAAACAAAACAAACGAAAAAAAAGTATTTTAAATGCTGTCTAAATTAAGTCTGTCGAACTGTTCAAATGTTATCCTTTTATTAATTCCATCCATATCAGAAATAAAATATTTATTATCTAATTCAATTGAATAAAAAGTTTTATTTAGCTTCTTAATATATTTCATTTTATTATTGATTTATATTTTTAGAATTCTCTTCTGTGTCTTCTCTTTCATCCCATACATCCTTTAATATTAAAACGGTTTCGATATGGCTTTCATAATCCTGAAATAGTTTTTGTATATCAGTTGAAATACTTTTAATATCAATAAAGCTGAAGCCGTCAGGCGTATCCTCTTCGTTTAATTCAAGGCGGTTAACTTCCTTACCGTTTTTATAGGTTATTAAGTTAATAGGGCCGCAGTGCATTTGGTCCCAATGACTCCGCCTTTTGTCCCTTTCATATATATTAATACGGTTTAATAGTTTTTCTTTTAATGCTTTACTGCATTTTTCTTTATTGATACTTTCAATTTGGTAGTCTGTTAAGTATGTATATTTATTTTCTTTATGTTTCATAATGTTATTTATTTTGTGTTATAAATTCTTTTATTGTTGTTTCTATTGTTATTAATTGTTCAGGGGTGATATCACCATTTAATAAATTGAAATCATTACATAATAAATTCCAATTTATATACTTATCAATATTAAAATTTTCCATTTTATTAGTTTTTAATTAGTGAAATATTAAACCGACTTTGTTAGTAGGGTTGAACCATTTAGTAGCGAACAAATCTATTTTAGAGGCGTTTTTATAGCCTAATTTATTAAGACTTTCAATGCTATTAAAAATCTTTGTATGTCTGTCTTTTTTAGTATCAATTAAGTTTACTTGCTTACCTGAGTCACTGAAAATAAAGTCAAAATTTGCAGGAGCTTTTTTTAGATCCTTAATGAATTTAATTGAATTAGTATAAGAGTAAAATTTAACTTTTGGGTTTTGCTCCGCAATAGTTAACCATTTATTTAAATATTTAGGGCTGTAATAGTCGCCTGAGTCGTGGACCCTTATAAAATCAGGTTTCTTTTTTATTATTTCTCTATTCATTAATTCAACAAAATTACTTTGTTTAGTTAATGCAAATTTCTTTTCCATTCCATTACGTACACTAGGAAACCTTTTATAGTTACCTTTTTGAGCATAACAGAATTTTATACATTTATCAGCAAAGGGGCAAGTAACTTTTCCCGTTTCGCTTCGATAAGCCGGGATACTAAAATTGAATACTTTCTTTTTTAGAAAATTACCCGTTTCTTTGATTTTGGTATTTTGTGTTAATAAATTCATAATCTTAATTATTAAATTCTTTAGTGAAATATTTATAAAGGGCGTCAATACCGTTTATTTTATTTTTGTATTGTGCGTCCTGAGTGGAAAAAATATCCTTTTCTAATTCGATAACATTACCACCTTTAAACCATTCAAAAAATGTTTGTTTATAATAATTCTCTTCTAAATTATATTTATGGAGTTTTACCTCCAATTCCTCTAAGCTTTCACTCTCATAGTAAGTGCGGTCAAGTATTAAAGCAAATTTTCCGTTTTTCCATTGTTCAATATAACCACCAAAATTATCGTTATGAAATTTAGACCAATCAAAACCCCATTTTTTTGAAGTATTAATACATTCTTCAATTGTATATTGACCGTAATAAATCACAAAAAGTGTATCTTCATCCCCAATGTCATAAACCCATTTACGGAAATTTTGACCTGTCGTTATTTGTCTGTTTTTCCTAAGTTCTGTTAAATTCATAATTATATTTTTTTATCATTAATTAAAAGGTTATCAATAAAATACTTTTTTTGCTTTATAGTAACACTAATTAAAGTGCTTAAATTAATAAATCTATATTCCTTTTTTTGCAAGTCATAAACTGAAAGTAAATTTCTAGCTATTGGGTCAAAGCTTAAGCCTACACCCTTAACATATTTTGAAACATTAGTACGGCAATTAATCACCCTTTTTGTCTTATCCTTTTTGATAAATTCAGCGGTGAAAATTTTACCACTTTGCATTTCCTTAAGTAATTGTTTTATATTCATTTTTTTATTTTATTTAGTGTTTTTGTTATGTCGTTATAATTTAAATTATCTAATGAGTCAATAATCATAGTATGAATGCTTGACCTAGTATTCAAAACCTTATTAAAAATAAAAGGTGTTACGCCTTTTTCCTTTTGCATTAGGTCTAAAGTCTTGTCAAGTTCTTTGTAAGTCTTTATTAATTGTTTTGATGTTTTATTCATTTGTTAAAGTTTAAAGGTTAATAAATAAGCCCCTTATAATTTGCCCTATAATATATATAAGGAATAAACCACAAAAGGCAGTTGTAAAAAAGTTTAGTGTTTTTAATATATGTATCATTTTTATATAGTTTTTATATAATAGAGGCTTAATCTCTTTTGTCTTGTTCAGTTACTCAACGAAAATCTAACGATTAGTAGCCTCTATTTTTGTTAATAATATTCAAATATATAAATAATAATTAACAAAACCGTTAATAAATATAAAAATCTTTTTTCCCTATATAATTAAGGAACGTATGCGAATACATAAAACTTTTTTAATATGCAAGTATAAACACAATTTTTTTTGATATCAATATTTGAAATCTTGCAAAGCATAAAACCTGAATAAATAGAAATCAAAAGGTAAAACCCTATTGCGTTTAAGAACCTACTATGTTTAATAAACCTACTGCGTTTAAGAGCTCACTATGTTTAAGAGCTCACTGTTTATAATCCAGGATAAGTCTGCCTGGATTGATCCTGGATTAAGAAAGTAAAAAATATTTTAACCCACTATGTTTAAGAAAGTGATTTAGTAAATCATAACCCACTATGTTTAAGAAACTGTAAAGTGTAAGAGGTTTACACTATCGAATAACATAACTCCCTTTGTTTGCATTTGCAAGGAAGTATTGAACTCCATAACGGAGGGAATCCATATGGTGATTCCATTTATCTATTGGCCTTTCATTTCTACTATGCCATACATAATTGTTTAACTCCTTAATAAGTTCTAAAGAGTCAGGATCAATAATCAAATCATAATCCTGAATAAGTGCAATACCTGTTAAGATACTACCTTGTTTTTTTATTGCAGGTTTTACATTACAATATACCTTGAGCTCCTGGAGTAGTCTAGGTTCAGCACTATCACATATTATAATATCTTCTTTAGCGTGTCTCCTATTGAGTTCACCAATCTCTTTAGTAGATAAACCTACCTTACAATACATAGTCTTTAACCACATCTTCTTCCTATCCCTATCTATAGCTACTTTAAGTAAAACTGTAGGGTCAACTGAAAACCCAAAATCCTGCCCAAATATATAAGGGGAATACTCATTAAAAGGTCCAACGGACCATCTAGTAAATACAACACCATCAGCCTTATCTAGCCATCCACCAAGTATCTGATGATTATATTTATCTGGCCTACGTCTACGAATCTCCTCTATCTGTAGTAAGAATGAATCAGATAGATGTTCTAGATTATCTTTGAATGTAGTATGCACATAAGTTACATTATCCTTCCAACCATTAAATCCACCATTAACAGCTTTGGAGGCAAAGAACCTTTGATATATCCAATGCTCCTTTGTAGTAGGATTCAATATAAGTATAATCCTATTAGGTTTATTTTTAGCCCTTACAGACTGATCTATTTTATCAAATGAATCCTCATCAACAAGTTCCTCTGCTTCATCCAATACAAACGTTGTAATACCTTGTAGAGACTTCAGGGCTGCAGTTTGATTACCTGCTGATGTTTTGATACCTTTAAATATAATAGAGCTCCCTGTGGACATATTTAGTATCTCATCTTTAGTTATCCTAAAATGTTCAGAGATACCATACAACTCTATCTTTTCTATAAACTCTGGAATAATAGAAGTTGATGCTGAAGACATTGTATACCTGGTGAACAATATCTTATGCCCTTGCTCCATAGTTAGTAATGCCAAGAAGGAACCAATAGCAAAAGACTTACCACTACCTCGACCTCCGGTAACTACAAAGTACCTACTGTCATTACCTAATGCTTGATATTTACTATTTAATTTCGGTGCGTTCATTTACTTTTATATAACCTGACCTTATACTAGCAGGTAGACCTTTACCATCAGGTTGATATCTATAACCTAATATTGGATTGATTCCATAATTCCAAAAATCATATGGTATCTTTTTGACTAAATACTCTTCAGTATCTCTAGACATAATTGTTCAGGTATTTTACTGCGTTCATAATTATTCTTCATTCCTTGAGTTCCTTTACCTAGAGCTCCAGATTTTTTTTTAGCTGCATAACCTCTTGGCTGTTTGTCGTGATGACATTTATCATTACCATTAAAACATTCTGGTCTAGGTTGCCATCCATCAGGATTAATTAGATTCCTTATATTGTTACTCCATATGTCTGTTGGTTTTGCCCTATTCTCACCATACTTACAATACCAAATAGTAGTCCTAGGTAATCCTTCCATAAAGAGTTGTTTCCTTAACATTCCCCTAGGATTCTCTATATACCAAAATCTAGGTTTTAACTCCCTGATGATCTGAATAGTCTTTTTAACTATTAAATCACTCTTCTTAGCGAAATCACTCATCTCTTTATTATGAGGTCTGTGATGAGATATTGCAGAAACTGAATATGTTGTGCAAGGTGGAGAAGCCCATATTATATCAGGAGTAAAAGGAACTTTGTTTATATCAAAATCAAGTATATCAACAGCATAATCAATCCCTTCAAAATCATTTAGGTCCGAACTAAACACTTCATAACCTAAAGTTTCAGCAACCTTACCTATAGACCTACTACCTGCAAATAATTCTAGCACTTTCATTCCTCCTCCGTTACATCAATTATATCAGGTTTATCCTCATCTTGGTTCCCTGCAAATAGATTCTTAATATTGATATTAACTTTAGGTCTACCTTCATTAATACCTACATCTTCAGGTTTACCATACTTATATTCAAATAGTAATTTAAGGTGAGGAAATGAATCTTTAGCTTTCTCCGCTAGTGATTCCCAGGCCTTCTCTTCAGACCCAAATACTTCCCTCATTGCGTTTAAAGCATAGATATGTACCCTATCCTTCTTAGCTTTATTTAAA
>Ga0181408_1000047_pt1 | contig 32514 bp, 67 predicted proteins | sample 31SPOviralmetaG_FD_130137 | JGI IMG/M metagenome (GOLD analysis project Ga0181408, IMG submission 130137) | Marine viral communities from the oligotrophic San Pedro Time Series (SPOT) site, San Pedro Channel, CA, USA - 31 SPOT_SRF_2012-02-16 | ecosystem: Environmental > Aquatic > Marine > Strait...
AGACGGTTGTCTGCATAGAGTAGACAAGTTCGTGCAACGCGATATGTCATGTGCGGGTCTAGGATACAGTCCTGGCCAGACACCATTCGAGGACGGAGTCATCTTAGGTCACGTTCATGATATAGAGTGGGAAACCGGAAAGATTTGCAGTACGGGAGACAACTTTGTTGCAGATCCAAATCTTGAGATTCCTGCTGACCTAGTAGAGATGGAAGCATATGCTATCGCAAAAGTCTGTCAGGATGCAGATGTAGAATTTCATTGTTACAAATATGTCAGTGACCAAGCGGATGATGAAGCAGCACAAGAATGGTCCAAGACAGTATCCCAAGGTGAACCATATTTCATACGGACTTACATGACCTATAAGTAGGTGCATGGAATGGCTATTTGAAGACACATTGTTCGATCCCGAAGAATCCTTTTTAGAAGACTATCAAGGGTTCGTCTACCTCATCACTGAACTTAGTACTGGTAAAAAGTATATCGGTAAGAAGTTCTTTTGGAAGCCTAAAACACTGCCAGTGACCAAGACACGAAAGCGCAAAGTTAAGACGCGAGTAGTGTCAGACTGGAAGAAATATTTTGGTTCAAGTCAGGAAGTAAAATCCCTAGTTGAAGAGAAAGGTGCAGAGAATTTCAAAAGAGAGATTCTGAAACTCTGCCGCACCAAAGGGGAGTGTTCGTACTACGAAGCAAAACTACAGTTCGAGTACGACGTTCTACTCAGGGATGATTTCTACAACGCGTTCATTGGATGCAAGATCCACGCGAAGCATCTACCCAAAGATTAGATGCGGTCGAAACCGCACATTGCAACTTTGTACTTCTCATTACCAAGAAGCATCTGGTCACCCATCGAGGTAGACCGCAAACCATACGTCACACCTTCGTGAACCGGAAGGTCTGCCATCACAGTCACATCTTCTGAATAGTCTGGGTTATTTTCGATGTCATCACGACTCCATGAACCACCAAGGTTCTGGGTGCGGTGATATGCATACTCAAGGGCTTCATCACCAGTACGATTGCCGACGGCAACAAAGGCAACAGTTCGGGGCGAATCTTCAAACGCGGTGTGGATAACAGCAACTTTCATATATTGATACCTTTATTAATTTATGTAGCCATTGTACATGTTTTTGAAACAGATGTAAAGGGCATGGTTAGATTATTTTAGCATATACAAAAAGTTCTTATGCCAAAATGTTCTAAGAAAAGTGTTGACTTTATTTTAAAAACAGGTATAATAGCTACATAAATTAATGAGGTTACCTAATGACTTTATCTTACGAATGCGTTTTACAAAACTTTCCTACATGTGCTGGCATGGCAGTGGGCACCGCTGTCGTAGTGCGGGACGTTCCCGCATCAAGTAACTCAGGTGGTACCGCAACACTTGAGGTAATCCGCCTCACAGACTCGTACTGTAAGGTTCGAGAGGTGTGACTAATTACCAAAAATAAGTCACGCTTAGTCGTTGACAGATGTTTCCAAAAGATGTATAATGGCTACATAAATTAATGAAAAGAGAGATTTGATTATGTCTAATTCAATTATTGTTGTTGTTTCCACTCAGTTTCGTGAGAACTATGGTGCCCACGATTGGGACGGCACGGGTTACTGTCCTCAGGCCTGGAAGCCTAAAGGGGGTGACACCTATTTCATCAACGCCTCTGCGGCGGATATCGCCAGCACTAAGTGGTGGGCCGATGTTAAGCAATCTATTGAGCACTCATCTGCGTACGCTGAAGAGTACATCATCTCTGAGTCGATTATCGACATGATTGACTTCCGTGAGGAAGACCACATCGATTTCTGGGAGTCCGCGATCTACGCGTCGGTAGACTCCGGTAAGTTGTACTGTGAGAACAAAGTTCTCAATTTCGAGAACGAGGTTGTCGGTGTCCGTCGCTGGGAGCAGGACTCTATGGGTAAAGACGCATGTTCGCTTACCAACCTTGACGAGGCTGTCAGTGAGGACTGGCGTGTCCAGAAAGAGGCGGGTATGTATGGTATCGAAGAACAGTTCGATGAATTAGAATCACTATTAGGAGTTGTATAATGAGTATGGCATACTGCGATTATATCGCACACACAATCGTTAGACCCGCAATGGTTGCGGATGGTAAAGATGATGGTGGCATCATTCGACAAGTCGGTCACGTGAAGATGGACTTGGAACCTAAAGAAGGTTATATGTTATCTACCGCCAAGCGATTAGAAGTTGTTGACTTCAATGGTAAACAGTACCGAATCACGGTAGAAGAAATAAGCTAAATTATTTAGCTAAATGCCTTGACAGATGTTTCCAAAAGATGTATAATGGCTACATAAATTAATGAAAAGAGAGATTTGATTATGACTACTAACTATATTGCATTACGTTCTAACCCCGACCTAGTTCGATTCCGAAACTACGTGTTATCCTTTTATGCCTACGACGGCCTCTACCCTGTAGAAGGTTTGTCAGTCTCCGTTGTAGAACGTGCAATTATGCAGTACCTAGAAATCTGCTCTAGTACTATCCGTCATGAAACTTGGGGTCAAGGCGACTCTCTCGATCGTGAACGTGTTCGTGACCTTATCATCGATACGTCTTCTCAAAACCTCAAAGTAAAGGAGTCAGTGTAATGAGCTTCAATACTAACCCTGCCAACGCAGTTACGTACATCACTGATCCTTCAGCGTCATTCCTGAAGGTTCCCGTTCGTGTTATCAACAATCTGAACGTAGAGATCAATAAAATCTCTGAGAATTCATTCTTCAATGATGACTTCTTCTGGTTAGAGATGAACAATGATGCTTCTCTGTTCTATGATGCCCTTGATGCGAAGTTCTTACAAGAACCCATCATGTACACTCAGACTCTTACTGAGTTGGCACACTTCCGACTCTACCCTAGATTCTCACCCAAGTCGGAGTTTGTAGCATGAGACCAGAAATGGAATTGCTAGAACATATGCTTCAAAGTCATGATTGGACCTATCACTTCAGTGATGACCATCGTGCATATGTTAGAGGGCGCGATGAGGCTCAAAAGATTCGCGTCATGATGGGTCGTCTCAAAAAAATGGGGCTCGAAGATGAGTCGTTAGAACTGCAAAATAAATACCGCCCAGATCATTTGTAATTTATTTTAAAAACGCCTTGACAAGTAATCAAAACATATGATACAATGGCTACTCAATTGAATAAGGAATCTATATTATGTCTTCCATGAACAATGTACTACAAATCGAAACTTCTGCGACTGTCGGTAAATGCCCTTGGGGTATTGGTACCGAAGTCAACAATGACCTAACTCCCGTACAGATGATGCAGAAAGCTGGTGTCGACTGGTCGGTCGAGAAAGTTCCTACTTACGCTGATTACAACGGTGAGAAAATCGCCACTGGTATGGAGGCACTTGTGCGTTCATCCGACAACTCTGTACTTACTCAGGTGGGTGGTGCATGGTCACCATGCCAGAATGAAGAGGCATTTACTTTCTTCAATGACTACTGCTCTGCGGGTGACATGGAGATGAACTCTGCGGGTTCACTCAAAGACGGTAAGATCGTATACGCAATGGCTCGCATCAAAGAGTCGTTCGACATCCTGAAGGGTGATCAAGTCGATTCATACCTTCTGTTCTCTAACCCACACGAGTATGGTAAGTCGATCGACATTCGATTCACTCCAGTTCGTGTGACTTGCATGAACACTCTGTCCCTCGCTCTAAAAGGTTCTGCAACCAACGGTATCAAAGTAAACCACCGACGTGCGTTTGACCCACAGATGGTTAAAGAGCACCTAGGTCTTGCACACGAGAAGTTTGACCAGTATAAAGAGATGGCACAGTTGTTGTCTAAGCGACAGTTCACTGCTGACACTCTGATTCAGTACTACAACTCTCTGTTCCCTTCACAGGCACCTGCCGCAGAAGTACGTGGTTACAAAGACCTCGCACCTAATGCAAAGAAAGCATACGAGTTGTTAGAGACTCAACCAGGCGCAAACTTCGGTCGTGGTTCATGGTGGCAGGCATTCAACTCTGTGACTTACCTTACTGATCACCAGTTGGGTCGTACTGCCGACGGTCGAATGACTTCTGCATGGTACGGTGCAAACCAAGTCAAGAAGAAGAAAGCTGCTGAACTTGCCGTCGAAATGGCGGTGGCGGCATGAAAGATCGATTTGATCTAGAACAAGACATCATGAACTGCTGGGGGATCACGGACGATCTCCAGTTGTTGTTAAGATTAGTCGATGAAGGGAAATATGATTCATTGTCTCCCAGTGATACCGATGACCTTGCTAATATTCTCATGGGTCTCTGCCATGTGTATGGCATGAAATTTAATAGGTTGTTTGATACATTTGGTGATTGTATCGAAGAACTCACTCCCCCAGAACCAAACCTACCAAATGACCAACGCGGCAGATTAAACGACGTTACTCCAGAAGAGTGGAATAGTTTAAGATAATTTACTCATTGGGTTCTCCCCATTTATAAATACCCTTGACATAAGGGAGAATCTAATGAGTACCTTTCACTCAGTGGCGATAACCGCCCTGCTGTGCTCTTTACTCTGGATTGGCAGCACAGCAGTTATAATTGATGAATATATAAAGGTAGTACAAATAAAAGAGTTCCAAATCAGTCAGAAAGATAACGAGCTCAGAAGAAGTAGAATTAAGATAAACAACCATGAGCAAGTATTAAGAGATCTTGTTTGGAGATGTCAGTTCAAAGAAGACATCATCATAATGAAAAAAACTTATGTGTGTTACAAAATTGATAAGGTGTAAGTAATGATTACGTTTCGTAAAGAAGTCTTTGAGGTGTTCGAGGAATACAAAGAAGCAGATTCCCGTGAAGCCCGATTAGATGTTTTGAAAAAATATGAAGACAACTGGGCGTTCAAAGATATCCTTCGGGGTTCCTTCGACGATTCTTTGGAATTTTTACTTCCAGCAGGACGCCCACCTTTCACTCCGAACAGACCGGAGTCGGCACCCTCTACCCTAACGAAGCAGCACAAGCAATTTGGAAACTTCGTGAAGGGAGGTAAGGGTGAAAATACCCCAGCGTTTAAACGCGAGAATCAATTCGTCCAGCTTCTAGAATCCGTTCATCCGGAGGATGCTGAGTACGTTCTGAAAATGGTGGCAAAGAAACCACCTTGTCGTTACATAACCAAAAAACTAGTACAGGAGGCATTTCCAAATCTGATAAGCGAGTAATCTTTTCGACAATTAACTATAACTTCTAAGGAGAATTCACAATGTCGAGTCAAGAAAAGCAGTTGAACCAAATTAACGAATTACAAAAGTTCGTGCACGATACCAGACGCCAAGCAATATATTCTCAAGGCAATTCGAATTATCAAACGAAAAGTCTTAATCAGTATTATACGATACTAAATGCGTCTACTCAACAACTTTCTCGATAAGGGGGTGATTATCTCTTCAGGTGCATTTTGTGAGATGCCTGTCGTAGTGATTGAAAAAGATTTGGAATGGATATATTATGCCACAGTATGATTTCAAGAATAAGGAAACCGGAGAGTGCAAGGAATTGTCTCTCCGGATTTCTGAGTACGACCAATGGTTAATTGACAATCCCGAATGGGTGCGTTACTTTCCACCTTCATCAGCACCTAAAATGGTGACGGGTGTTAAGTCAACCATGCGAATAGCAGGAAAGGAATGGGAGAATAAACTAACTGCAATCAAGAAGAATGCAGGGGTACAAAGCACAATAAAGGTTTAGTAGTATGAATTTTTTTAAATGGTTGGGTTCAGGTCCATCGTCGGCCGACCCAGTTGGAGACCCAAATCCTGACGAAGTAACTGTAGCAAATGCATATAAAACAAGGTGGGTATGGTATCATACTATACTTGCTATTGAAATTTTGACAACTAATATTTTGTTGGCAGCTATCTTGGTGGTACTTGCCATCAAGTTATGATAGAACTAATTCGTAAACTATGGTGCAAACCTAAAGTGAAACCGATCATGAACAGAGAAGCAGTATTCGAACAATTAAAGATTGACGAAGGAGTCGTCTATGAGATTTACCTCGACCATCTCAACTATCCCACGTTCGGTGTTGGGCATCTCATCAAGGAAAGTGACGGCGAGTACGGCGCTTCAGTCGGAACGAAAATTTCCCCCGAAAGAGTTAGCGAGGCATTCGACCACGACCTCAACGTCGCAATCTACGAATGTGCTGTACTATACGGAGACGGGTTCCACTGTTGGCCAGATGAGGTACAGCAAATCTTGGTTAACATGATGTTTAACCTAGGTAGACCAAGACTAAGTAAGTTCAAGAACATGTATCTTCATTTACAAAATGAGGATTGGGTGAACGCGGCAGTTGAAGGCCGTGATTCGAAATGGTATCGACAAGTGACAAATCGAGCAGAACGCTTGATGACAAGGTTAGAGAATGTCTAATGTGATTTTTCAATATATGATCGTGAGTGACGCAGTAGATGCTCGCGGTGATATTCCGGGCTGGGACGGTTCGCGTTCTTCCCTCTATAAAGAAGTTGCGGATATATCCCGTACATCATTCGAACAATACGCAAAGAAGATTGGTGCAGAACACGTTTACTCAGATGAACGAGTTGCAACCAAAGGTCATGGTTGTTCTACATCGTTGCTGCATGAATGCGCACGTGTATGGCTAGATCCTATGTTCGATCAATACGACAACCTATTATTCGTTGACACAGACATTGTAGTCAACACTGAAGAAAATATCTTTGATCAGATGGAGTCTGGTGCCGAAGTCTACGGTGTCCTAGAGTCAGACTTCGTTACCGCCAATGGTGGTGGGTACAATTCATGGGATTACAAAGACGATAACTATCGAGACTTCTGTCGCAAGTTCGAGATGCATGACTGTCCTATCGTCCCTGTAATGCCACCTAACCGACCATCTAAACTAACCATTATGAATACAGGGGTGGTCCTGTGGTCCAAGGAGGCGCGTCTACGTGCACGTGAACTGTTCATGGCGTGGGAAGACTGGTGCTACACTGGTGACTTCCATATGTCTATCATGAACGATCAGCCTTACATCTCTGCACAGTTGATGAAACATGAGTTTGATGTAGAGACTATCGACACCACTTGGAATGATTCTCCTCACTATGAGACCGAACAAGAGTTCTTTGATAACGCAAAGTTCTGTCACTACACTGGTGGTGAGTGGAAAGTCGATATGGTAAAGCATTGGAATGACAATCGTTATAAGACTTCCAAATTCACAAGAGCACTATTTCCGTAAATATTTTCAAAATAAGTATTGACAGACCTCTCATATATTGTTATAATATCTATTCAATGTGGGAGGTTTTTTTATGCGAGCAAGTAAACAGTTAGTAGAAGATTTAGTTTATCATTACATCTATCAACACCCTTCTGGCAATCCAGATTGGGGAGGTATTCAAGTCGCCCTTGCTGATTATGGGTTTACTTCAGGTCAAGTGTTTGAGATTTTAAATGATATTAGGCAAGGTGGAACTGGAGATGTCCAGTTTCTAACGGAGGGGTGATGAGAGATAAAGTCATACTAGTAGATTGTGATGGTGTTCTACTAGACTGGATGTACGGATTTAAGCAGTGGATGAAACGCCACGGGTACATCATGAAGAATCCAGACGTATACGACGTAGGTGTCATGTACGGTCTAGAACGTAATGAGAAGCGACGACTCTGTCGCATGTTCAATGAGAGTGCAACTATTCGTAAACTGCCTCCATTGCGAGATGCCATCAAGTATGTTCGAAAGTTACACGAAGAACAAGGTTACGTATTCCACGCAATCACTTCTTTAAGTAACGATGAATACGCACAACACCTACGTACCAAGAATCTGTGTGAGATGTTTGGTCCGACTGTGTTTGAGAAGTACGTCTATCTCGATACAGGCGCAGACAAAGACGAAGAGCTAGAATTCTATCACGGTACTGGATGTATCTGGATAGAAGATAAAGTAGAGAACGCCATCGCTGGTGCAAAGGTTGGTCTTGAGTCACTTGTGATCGAACATGACTATAACACCGATTGTGACTTCCCACGTATGCGTAACTGGAAAGATATATACGAGTACATAACAGGAATTTAATCCCGCTCAAGGTAGCATGTCGGGGGACTTCGGTCCCCCTTTTTTTTATATAAATAACTATTTAATCTGACAATACAGGTGAATGATGAGATATGTAGGTTACAGTGAATTTTATCACGACTCAGGATTTGCTATCATCAATGAAGATGGTACAGTAGAGTTCGCGACTCATGGCGAACGTTACTCCAAAAAGAAAAACGACCCGAATATTCCCGATGTACTCTGGGACATGATAAATGATGATGACCATGTGTCTTTTTATGAAGATCACGGTATCAAGTTTGATATGCGTGGCGGAGTTGATGCAACGGGTAGAACTCCAGAGACGATTCAAAAATCTGAGGCATTCGAGAAGTTTCCTTATCCAGAAGCGTCAGTCTACGACGCACACCATCTACACCACGAGTCACACTGCGCCTCTGCGTTCTACACGCGTCCGTGGGATTCATCTGAAGATACTGTCCTAGTCTCTATCGATGGTGTTGGTGAGTTGCAGACCGCCTGCATCATGGATCATAAGTTCAATCTAATCAAAGAATGGCACTACCCTAAGTCGGTAGGTCTAGTCTATACCCTCACAACTAAGTTCCTAGGTCTACGTCCACTCGAAGATGAGTACGTGGTAATGGGGTTGTCTGCGTACCATGAAACGTGTCCTAAGTCAAGCGCAATCACCGATTGGTTGATTCGATGGTACGAAAACCTGTCTGACATCGCTCCGGAAGTTTCTCTAGGTATTGCAGTAGGCGCCCCAGAATCTAAACGTGAACAAGATCGTAAAAAGTTCCGGCGAGAATTCAAACGACGTATTCTATCTGTAGAAGATAAAGTCGCTGCACGAGCAACCCAAGACTTTGCTGATTATGCGATCATGGGTATAATGCGCGAAGCGTCTAAATACGGTAATAAGTTATGTTATTCTGGCGGGTGTGCACAAAACGTTGTGATCAACTCCAGATTATTTGAACTGTTTGATGAGGTACATATTGCAGTATCTCCGACCGACGCGGGGTCTGGTTTGGGGACAGCAGCCCGATCATGGGCAAAGGCAACCGGAAAAGACAAATTAATATGGAGTCCTTATGCGGGGCATAATATCGAAAGGGATGTTAATCCTAGCAGTATCGTCGATCATTTACTTGAACATCGCTATTGTGGAATTGCTAGTGGACGGGCTGAGTTCGGTCCTCGTGCTCTTGGCAACCGCTCCCTTATTGCTGATGTAAGATACGACGTACAAGACACTGTTAACACAATTAAAAGACGACAGAAGTATCGTCCGTTCGCACCTGCTATCCTAGAGGAATATGCGGAGGAATACTTCGACGGACCAATGAATGAGCATATGCAGTTCACCTCATGGGCAAAGCATGACTATGCCCCAGTAACACACGTAGACGGAACTGCACGTGTTCAAATCGTGAAGAAGGATTGCGAATCAATCTTTCGAAAGGTAATTGAAGAATACCATGATAGAACTGGTGTTCCGATGTTACTAAATACCAGTCTCAACATAAGAGGGCGGCCAATGGTTAATGACGAACTAGACGCCCAATTATGGGAGCAAAAGTACGAAGTGAAAGTGTTCTGATATGGGACATCTACGGGAGATAGGTCTGAATTATTTTGAACATTTGTACAGAGCGTGGTCACTTGCGTTCGTTTGCATAGTTCATGGCCTATTTCCTAATATTTGGGAACACAAGGCAAAAGATATAATAAATGGTGACCCGCAAGATTTCAAGGTGAAGTGATGGCAGACCTAGACATATATGGTAACCCTATTGGAACAGTATATGAGGACGACATATGTCCACCCGACCTTGTATGCATTCCTATGGAAACATGGGAAAGTTTAGTAGATGAAAACCAGTTAGCATGGGATTCCGTAAATAACACAGTCGCACGACAAAGTGATGCACAGGCGGTTGCCGAATTTACATGGCAGGTTCTATTTCTATCTCCTTGGGAACTTGCATATATAGCATTACCAATGAGCGTATTAGCATTTTATGGATTGACCATATATGCGATATTTAAATGGTTACAAAAGAGGTTTAGGTAATTAACATGTTTTCAGAACAAACAGTAGTCACACCAACTCCAGAAGCAAAACCATTCAAACAGAAGATTGAGCTTGAAGTAGAATTCGATACGTCGAACAAAGAAGTCAAAGCAAGTAAGTTTGAAGGGTTGTTACAGTTCGCGGATGTAATCGATGCATATCGACTTTTCCCGCGAGCATTCATTGGTACCTATCTGTACCTACTCATCGAAGTCACTCAGTGGTTCATGACGATACCTGAACCAAATGCATCACAGGCAGGTCTTATATCTGTAGTGGTTGGTGCGGGTGCTGCATGGTTCGGTCTATACACATCTACAGGTTCGGCACGTAAAGTCAAGAGTATTAAGACTAGTTAATGAAAATTTTATTAATTGCATTAACTGAGACATATGAGACTCTTTTGCCTGCGATAAAAGAAAAGAACTATGAGTATAAATTAATAACTCAACACAGTTGCCCTGACCGCAACGTGTATTATGGAGGAAAGGGAGTAGTAAGGTGGGTACAAGAAGAAATAAGAAAATTTGCACCGGACGTAGTGGTAAACAATATGGCTGGACTTTTACTACCCCCGTCTAATAGTTACACTTATTTTGGAAACACGATTGCGAGTTCAAGGTTAGAGATGCAGAAGTGGGAGACCCGACAACAAGCAGAGGCCTTGGGTTTTGATTTTCTTTTTCCACCAGTAGTCTTGGAATGTAACCTAGATGAAATGGTTTACTTCCCTTATAAAACATTCCTTAAATCAAAAGGAAACGATACTTTCTGTCAAGCTTGGAAAGTAACACCGGACACTGACTTAAAATATCATAATGCCACATTACAACATGATGAAGGTATTAAGTGTCCAGCATTTGTCGAGAAGGCAGTAGATTTTGAAGTGGAGGGTTATTGTCAGTTTAGGATAACTAACGGAACTTATGACATCAATTCTATACAAGGAATTTACGGAGACGGAGGCGGATACAAACAACTCGTAGACTGTTCCGATTGGAAAAAAGATACGTGTACTATTGATATCCCTCGAAAACATCGTGACGCCATAGAAAAGGTGTGTGGTGAATGGTTAGAATATGCCTCAAGTTTAGGTGGAAGTTACGAAGGAAATATCGGTACCGGCGTCACCAGCGACTCAGAGGTTTACTGGTTCGAACATAATTCAAGGCAAAGTATGTATTCAACGTTTCAAGGTGATGTTGATGATTGGTTAAACTCATTCGTCACTAACTCAGACGAAAACTTTTGGGTATTCTTAAATGAAGACTACCAAGGTCCTGAGATAAAGTAATGGCATCCGAACTCGTGACCTGGCGCGGTACCCCAGGCGTCGGTGATTTTATGTGGGCACTTAATTCGTGTCACAGATATGCAGCCGACCACGATATCGATAAGATTAATCTGGAACTACATTGGGAACATGGACCAAAATATCTTCATCACTTCGAAGATCCAGAAACGATCATCGAGCGATGTGACTATATACACAACTTCTATCACCAGAAAGAACGTGTAGAAATACATCACATCTTCAATGCTCAAGGTCGATACAAACACTGGAAGTTTAATGATGATGTTGTTTTAGAATCAAACGGTGAACGTAGGATTGCAGCGATAAATGCACACGGACACAAGGCTCGTTTTGAGTTTGAGTCGGGACATTATACCGATGCTGTTGGAGGGGATGCTCCATGTAATGATTGGATATTCCGACAGGACGCATTTCAAGACTATGACCCAGATCGAATCGTATTCTGGCGTCCTACATGGAATGCAGAGAAACCTAGGACGTGGAAACGAATCTTTGACAACTCTGACTGGGACCATTTAATCAACCACTTCAGAAGTCTTGGTTTCAACATGCACGAGTTATCATATCGTACGCCTGCGTCTGAGGCAATGCATCTAATATCCACATCACGGATGGTGATTTGTTACGACGGTATTTGGCATTATGTCGCGAAGAACTTTGCCCGACCACTTGCAGTAATCAGTGGTGAAGGCGTGACTAAATACCATACACCGAATGCGTTAAGACTCAATCCAGAAGTATCAAAAGAAGAAATGGGAGTCTGGTGGTGGATAGAAAATATAGAAGAATTGCTACATCAAACTAAACGAAAATCAGTAGAGTATGAAGAGAGGATGAAGACTTATTATGGAAATGACTAGAGAAACATTTCAAATTGACCGTGCAGTAATTGAGGTAGCGGGGGGATGTAACTACTCGTGTTCCATGTGTCCACAAGACTTACGAGAAGGTGGGCGACATAAAGGGTTCCGTCGTATCATGAAACTCGATGAGTTCGAAGGATACGTTGCGGACTGTGCTCAGTACGGATTAAATGTTGTCAACCTAGACGGTTCTGGTGAGGCGACGATGGCAAAAAACCTACCTGAATATATCAAGGTAGTGAAGAAGTATGGAGCAAAATGTTTCATCTTCTCTAACGGATTCAAGATGCAGGGCAAATACATGCGCGACTGTGTCGATGCTGGCCTGGACTTCTATCGGTTTTCATTCATTGGTGCAGACGAACAAGACTACACCAAGTGGATGTACAATGCTGTGGGTGGACACTACGCACAGATTAGACGTAACATCGAAGAGATGGTTGCGTATGTAAAAGAGTCTGGTTCAGAATGCGTGATATCAACCTATCACCTAATAACAGACAACGACAATATCGACCAAGAACTAGACAAGTATAAGACATTGGTTGATGAGTTAGGCGTCAAGACTGAAATATGGAAAATGCACAACTGGTCCGGTGTTCAAGATATCACCGAATCTGGTGTACGTGAAGGTAAGAAAAAGACTTGTGGACGACCGTTCTCTCCAGACGTAGTGATACGTGCTGGTGGTCTAGACAAGAAAACGGGTGCAGTGCACCCATGTTGTCAAGTTTTAGGACGGGACGAAGAAGCAGTATTAGGTCACGCCTCAGAGAACAACATACTAGATATATTCTTTGGAGAAGAGTATGAGACTTTACGTGAGCAACACCGTACCGAAGACTACCCAGATTTCTGTAAGAGCTGTGACTTTTTGGTAGATGATCCTGAAGTATTAGTATATACAAACCACGAACGTGATCTTATGAAGATGCACGGAACTAATTTTACACTTAACGATTATAGGGACTAACTATGTTCAATTTCTCAAAACTATCTTTTTATGTAATGATGGCAAAGACTTGGTTGCAAGCGCGATTAGGCGAAAGAACCACGTACGACGGTGTGATTATCGTTGCACTTTGTGCCAGTTATATTCTATTTGATTCAATCATTACTCTAGGTGCATACGCTGGTGTTCTGTACGGCCTATGGACAATGTGGCAACAACAAAAATAATTTAAATAAACCGACTCTTTAGAGAGTCGGAATTTATAAATAATAGGACTTATTCCGTATTTGACTGGCCAGTCCAGCGATTTACTCTTCGCACGTGCGGATAAGGATAATTCTAAAGAATCCATAAGGAATAATAAAATGCCAAACCCAATTAGTATTGTAACGCTAAACGATCATTATATGGTCGGTAGTGCTGCATCCGGTCATGACTTTGTTCAAAATATGTACGGTATGTACATTCGTTATGAGCAAGAACTAAAAACCCACGACTCAAACCTTTCAATTTCAAACTCTGCCTATGAGCATATCTTCAAGCCACTGATACATACTTCTCTGGGTCACAAACCAGACGGAGATACACTGACTGCTGATCTTATTATAGAAGGTCAAGAGACTGCGGCGGTTGCAACAAACCAACTTCTAAAAATTACTAGAGACTACAAAGATGTATTAGTATCTCTATGGAAAACTTGGGAACCAGAATCATCATGGGATGAATTCCGTGACGGTCCTCTAGGTTTCGAATTGATTTCAGCATACGAAGCAGATTCATCTAAGTTCGTATATGATGTAGAAATGTCATACGAAGAGCTAGTTCAATCACCTCACACTCAATTGACTGAATTAGTTAACCACCTATTACCACGTCAAGATAATCAAGAACTAGAAAGTTTTGGTGAGCCAAAGAGAGAAATTTCTCTAGGTTGTATCGATATGGTTGTAGATAATTCTGAAGTCCGTAGTCTACGTGACGGAGTAAGCGAAGGTCTTCTAGATTCTGTTGGCGTACACAAGCAATTCTTGGCGCCAGAAGAAATCGAAGAAGTAAACGAGTTTATTGCAAGCTTGTAATACGCACTTAGTTTAATGATATATAAAGACGGGACAGGAAACTTTCCCGTCTTTTTTTTTGGAGGATGAGATATGTTGAGTGGGATATTAGGTTCGCTTCTAGGGTTTGGTAGTTCGGTTGTACCGGCAATCACTGATCACTTTCAGTCCAAACGTAATCAAGAATTCGAACTAAAGAAAATGGAAAAGATGGCAGAACTCACTTCGGCGGGTTATGACCATGAAATAAAACGGTTTCAGGAAATGGGTCTTCATGAAGAACAGAAGGCACTACTGGAACATGATACAACAATAGCACAAGGGACAGGGTTCATATCCGGACTACAAAAGTCTGTGAGGCCCGTGATTACCTATTGCTTCTTTTTCCTGTTTGCGATGATAGAGTTTTCTCTATTACAGGATGCACTAAGTAATGGTACACCTCTATCAGAGGCATTAAATACATTGTGGGACGATGATACCAAAGCAATCTTTGCAGCCATAATGGCATTCTGGTTTGGTTCTCGTGCAGTAGAAAAGGCAAGAGTAGGAACTAAAGGATGAATTTACGAGAAAGAATGATTGATGCGACCATCGCACACGTGCAGGGTAAGATTGCTTACCATAAAGCGAATGTTGAGATTTATTTAACCAATCCAGCTGGTATCGGAGAACACCCCGATGTCATGGAGTCGCTTGTTTCTGAAATGAAAGAGATTGCGGAATATCAGGACATTCTTGATGTCGCGCAGAATATTCCTAGATAGAAGGTGGGTGATGTATAACTATGAAGCAACAATACGTAGATGGGTGGACGGCGATACCGTCGACGTTGATATTGACCTTGGTTTTGGTCTCATTTACGCTAACCAGCGCCTGCGCCTTTTTGGTATTGATGCTTACGAGTCACGTACTAGAGACCTTGATGAAAAGAAAAAGGGTCTTGCAGCAACAGATTATGTCAATAAGATGGCTCCGGTAGGTACCAAGGTAACGGTCATTACCCACAAAGAAGGTAAGTATGGTCGTATCCTCGCAGAAGTATTTATTGAAACTGGTTACAATGAGTGGAAATGTATAAATACATTACTAACGGAGGAAGGTCATGCTACGAGATACCCTAGCTAAAATCATAATCGGTTTCACGGTACTATTATTAGTATCATGCGAACCATCGCCTAATAAGAAAATATCAGGAACAATGGATAACAGCGGAGTTCAATTCCCTGTGACGGTGTATACGTTCCAGACTCAAAGAGAATATGACAAAGCGGTAAAGGACATCAAGACTCACAACGAACCTTCACTAGGATATTCTCGCTGGTGGAAAAGCAAAGAATCGGGTGAAATGTCTAGATGCGAAATCTATGTCGTTGTACCTAATAGTATCGATGATGATCATATGGATACTTGGGGTCATGAACTTGCGCATTGTGTATATGGAAGATACCACAGAGAACCAGTTGGCGCAAAAGTAAAATGAGAAGAGTTAATGTATTGGGTAACGGCGAGAATGCCGACCTCTTTGAAAGAGGAACGCCAGGCGAACTTGTCGTCTGCAACATGCCACCCATGAATTTACCTAAAAATGAAGTCTATGCTTCATGTATGGTTGACTTCAAAATGATGGAGGCACTAGAGAAAGGGGAGGTCTCACTAGACCAATACGACTGGATTCTAGGTACGCGACCACGTCGATGGATGGAAAAGAGTCCTACCTTCTATCTAAAATACTCTCCGAATATCCGTGGGTTCCATACACACGTTCCCCCATATGCACAACTACCTGGCCATAAACTATCGGAAGCAGCATCAAACTATTCTTGTGGTCACATGGCAGTGGACTATGCATGTCGTGTAATGAAAGCAACTGAAATCCATATGTATGGTTTTGATGCGATGTTCGATATGACCATAGACAGTTTCACAGACAACTTCATAAAGTCTAACAGGTCTGCTCTGAACGTACACCGCATGGCAAGTAACTGGAGACCTATCTGGTCATTCTTCTTTAGAGAGTTCAGTAATACCAAATTTGTAATACATCACAACCATGCAGGGATTAAGTTCATCCTGCCTGAAAATGCATCTGTCGAAGTGGGATCGGTAATTGATGATTAAAGAGTTTCTATTGAATTGCGCACAAACAGTAAAAGAGTTCGTAGCGGACACCGCAATTGATTTTAAAATCGTATGGGGGTATAGGCCCAACGTGTTAATATGGTGTGCAATCTTCGGATTGATACTTTACTGGATATAAAAAAAGGGACCTTTCGGTCCCTTCTTCGTTTTCTTACTGTCGGGTAAGTTCCTTAGAATACTTTAACCATGCTGTGCATGATGTCGCATTCTTCCGGGCGGCCTGATGACATTTGGTTATCCCACGTTGAACGTAGAGCAAACGCAGTGTCGACCATTGTCTTGCTGTCTTTTTCTTCACCATTAAACCATTTAACTGCGGAAGGTGCACCGTAGTAAATGTCAACCATATCAAATTCTGGGGTGCACATAGGTGCAAATATCTCACGGACTTGATCTTCTTCGAACCCAACTTCTTGATCTTGCATAGGTACGCCAAGGAATACGACTGCGTCGAATTTCTCGTGTTCACCTTCTAGAGTCCAAGAGGTTTGTCCGTGTTTGTATTGATGCGAGCATAAAGAAACAAACTGACTATTAAAGACATTATACATCTGGTGCATTGCGCCTTTATGCTTATTTTCTGGTGGTCGGGCGACTGTGAATTCACAATCATAGTCAAACATGGACATCATAGTCGGAATAGACTGAGCTACAATGTTCAGGTCTGGAAAAGTACTCATCCCATTACGTTCTGGTGGCATCAAATCAATCATGCGACCAGCGAATTCGTCAAGCATCCAGTTAGACTGGCCAGAGTTAAAATGACCGACAAATAGGATGTTCTTATATCCACGTGACATTAGAGCATTACAGAACATTGGTCCGCGAGAGATCATCTCTTCGGATACGTTTAGTTCTGAAGACTTGTGTCGTAGATACTTACCGCTTCCAACAGTTACCCTATTGAAAACAGCGTTTAACGAACGTGCAAAATCCTCTTTCTCTTCGGCAGTAACGTGAGTTTGTGTACCATCACTCAGTAGGATGGTTTCTAATTTTGGATTAAAAAACATTGGTTAGGATCCCTTATAGATGTTTTGAATGTGTGTTTCGAATTCCTCGATCTTCTCCAAACGATTTGGCCACAGTATGTACTCCTTCTCAGGATTCATCTTGAGGTTAGTCAAGAGTGGTTGTATCGCATTGTACAAATTATCAAGGCGTGTTAGGTAGTCATCCACAGCATCAGATGCATTCTCTAGCTGTTGAACAGCATCGAGTTCTGATTCGTCTACTGCGGTGAAACCGAAATCAAATAGTTCTTTCATACAGTTATTTATACTCTTTTGACTCTCCATATAAATAAAAAAAGTATTATTCAATGGATGAAAAATATGTTAGACTTATTAAACAAGGAAGAGCACGTCGCTCATTTGAACGAGACGTGGAAGTATGTATACGATAGTGAAAGACATGGGTTTGATCGATGGGTCATCCTAAAGGAACCACCGTACGAGGGAGACTGTGAAGACTACGCCATTACGCTACTATGGTTGATGAGTGGTAAATCAATGATCAACTTCTGGATCAATGTCATCACAATGCAAGTACAGTTGCGTAGAGTCATCACCAAGAAAGGCGAAGGTCACGTTGTTCTACGGATAGGAAACCTGTACATTGACAATTGGTCCAAGGCATTCGTACCGTGGGAAACTATGGAAAGAGCAGGACACAAGAAGTTTCTGTGGATGTATGACCCGCTACTTGTTATCTGGAAGATGTCAAAATCATCACTGCTACAGAGAAAACAATTAATTTCTAAAAAAGATTGACAGATGCCGTTTTTTCGTATATAATATCTTAACTCAATAGGGGATATACTATATGAATATTTTTAGATTAGATGATGATCCAGTGATATCTGCACAGATGATGTGTGACAAGCATGTAGTCAAGATGGTTACCGAGTACGGTCAGCTACTCTCGACTGCGCATCGGGTTCTTGACGGGTCTGTCGAACGTCGACCTTCCAAGTCCGGAAAACGTATGGTAGACCATTATATAGTCGATGGCGAAGCACGTGAGAATATGCTATACAAAGTTGCACACAAAAACCACCCATCTGCTATATGGTGTCGTGAGAACAACAAGAATTACCGATGGTTGTACGATCACTTTGTCGCATGTGCAAAAGAGTACACTCACCGATACGGGCGCATCCATGCTACCTATGAGAAGTTGTCTGGACTTCTGTGGTTCTCTCCACGTAATATCAATCAGGTAGGACCAGAGACGGTCATGCCACAATGTATGCCAGACCACTGTAAGGAGACTGTCGTTACCGAAGGGTACCGCAAGTATTACCGTGAAGAGAAAAAGTACTTTGCCAAGTGGACTAACCGCGAGGTTCCTGAGTGGTTCCTAGAGAGATAAGTGTTTGGGTACTACGTATCTTATTGATACTTTGGTTAGGGTTTGCCCAGAAGGCAGATGATGACCTGTTCGGTGTACTTACTAGTATTCGAAGATTTGATGAATGTAAAAGGATTGTACACTTGACAGCACCCTAGAATGTGTCGTATAATACACATTGTATATTTAATGAAACAACTTGAGAGTTATATTATGATGGATTATGAACAAGGACTAGGATATGCTTTGTCCTTTGCCAAAGAAACCCCTTTCGATGATGATGAGGGTGTGATCAACTCGATCTTAGAAAGTGTAAGTAAACATCGTCTACCAGAGAGTTCTTACTCTCCTTGGGAGAAGCTCGATTCTCTACTTGATGAAGAGAAGATATTGCGTACTAGCAAAACCCCTTGGGAAAGTGCTTGTAAGTTATATTCCTATCGTTACAATGTACGCATCCCTGATTCCATCATCTATGGTGATAAGAAAGCGAAACGAGCGTTGAATAACTTTTTAAAAGAAAATGAAATAGCGGCAGAGTTATTATGATACACGGTTCAATGCGACATACTACTACTGGTAGAAAGAAGACGTACAATGCTTGGTCTACCAAGAAGAAACCTACCCCCACATTCCAGCCTATGGAAGTAAAGAGTGAACCTTATCGAAGGGAGACTCCAGTTTATAAATCTCACGATTCGGGTACTTTCAGTACCGAAAAGAAAGAAATAATGAACTACACCGGAACCCTAGTCAAGGGTATCGGCACTATGCACAAGTCCAATGCAATCCCCGTGATTGATGAACAACAGATGAAAGACCTTGCGAGTATGCGAAGATAATGAGTAAAAGTTCTATTGAAGAAGACCAGCGCGTAGCAAAGGTTGAAAGTCAAATCAGTCCGGAAGTCAAACAGGAGTTTGCCGGTAGTACGATGTCCAAAGCAGGAAGACTTGCTATGGAACTTAATGTCGAGCGTAAACGTCTCAAACAAGAGATGGAAGAACTGCAACTAGAAGTCGAAGATCTGAAACCAGCAACACCGACGGGTACCATCGATAGTTATGTCAAGTGGGGTGCTACTGTACTTGGTGTGGTTGGAGTGTTCACCATGAGTGCAGGATTCAGTATCGCGGGACAGATATGCTATGCGTCTGCTGCTACTGCATGGGTTTATGTTGGTCATTGTTGGAATGACAAAGCAATCATGATAGGGAGTGCTATCTCAGGTACAGCAGTACTAATGAACCTAGTAGACACCCTAGTGGCAATGTGACTTATTACCTAAAATTAGTCACGATTAAGTGTTGACTTTCTTTAAAAATTTGGTATAATAGCTACATAAAGTCGAGTTAACAAGGAGATAGAGATGGAACTGGAATACAACTCCCACACACGATACATGAGCGAAGATAACCAGATGTTACTAGACGATTTGTTCGCAGACTGGAGTCTTGAAGATTGCGTCGAGTCTGATCTCGATGAACAGTTTTTCCGTGACTTCCACAGCAGCCAAACTTGTTTGTGTCAGGCAGACAACATGACTACTCGTGAGTTGGGTCAAGAGTTACGCCCCCTTTTGCGATTCCGCACCACTGGCGATGAAGTTTGGTAAATTAATTTAGCATAATGCCTTGACATGTTGTAAAAACATGTGGTATAATGTTTACATTGAATTGATAAAGAGAGAGTTGATTATGTACTACGTTATGAAAAACTACAAAAACATGAGAGCGGCAGGTCCGTTCGAGACTCGCCAAGATGCATATGACCATATGGAGTCATATCCAAACCCATCTGCTTTGTATGTTTCTAGTGCGCGTGAGTTCACTAATCGTTCTGACTACGCTGAAGTAGGCGAGACCATCCAGTTTACAAATGGTAAAGGTGTTCAAGAAGGTGAGGTGATGTTTGTTCACCGTGACTTGCCTACGGGCGATCCACTACGTAACGCTGACTACTACAGCATTGCGACTGGTCCTAATCCAATGGACCGTCACTATCTTAACAGCAACATGATGAAGATGATGAAGGTCGTCAACATTTCTGCTGGTCAACAACTCGCGATGGAGTTTTAATATGAATATCATAAGTCTTGAAGAAGCGTGTCGTTTCCTGTGGCGCGAAGAGATAACCGATTGGGGTGAGGAGAATATCACCAACCACATCTACGTGAGTAAAGGTACAGACCTTGTCGGTTACGTACCACGTCGTACTGGAGTTTTCCAGCTCTTTAATACGCCTAAGAAATCTTGGTCTACTAAAGGACGTAAGTTTAAGAAATTAAACAAGAAACAAATTAAGGAAATAATTGAGCAAAACACTTGACATGTTATAGAAACATGTGTTACTATAGCTACATAAATTAATAGTAAGAGATTATTTATTATGACCATTTTATTTGATAGTTTAGTCAGAGAAGTTGATGTTGGTGCGGTTTTAACAAAATTCACCGACATCTCACCGAACAACCAATTCAAGTATGAGAACGGTATCCGTATTCGCGAACGCCGTATCCTTACAGTGCGTGAGTACCTTGCACTGATTCACTTTGGATATGTGATAAAGTCTATTAAGACTAATCGCCCAGATGTGAACAAGGTGACTAAGAAGCAAGGTATCACAGAGACCTTCTTCACGGGTAATGACTTACCTAATCTTGCGGTATCTGTTTACTCAACACCTGACGGTGAACTGCGTTTACAAATACGTGTTACTGACGGTGGTCACCGCAGCCGAACTTTCTCTGAGTTCGTGAGTAACCAGTTCGTGTTGTCTAATCAGGCATACTTTGTCAATGACCACGGTGGTGAGACAACTATCGCTAGTATGACTGCTGAAGAAATTCTGGAGGCGTATCCTGCTGCGTTTAACCGTTGGTTAGAGGAAGAACTGCTATTCACTGTTTATCACAACTCTACACCAAACATGGATGCGATTGAGACGCGTAACCGTAATGCTGGTTCAAACCACTCACGTGCGGAGCATCGCAATACACTAGATGAGAATGTTATCGCAGAGGCGGTTCGTAACACATCGCGCCTAATCGATGAGCAAGACACTGTTCCACATCGATTGTTTCTTGATTCGAAATTCATTGGTTTCGCGCCGGGTCGCTTGAAGTATGACATTGTGACCTCTCGCTTGTTGAAGATGAACATTAACGGTGATGCCGCAGCTGCGTGTGGCGACGATGAGCTTGATGAAATGTTTGAGCAAGGTTCTATTATCGATTCAGGTAAGTATACCGTCCGCGAGAAGCGCGTGTTTGAGAATGCACTCAAGTCGAGTATAAAGATGTTAGATATTATCGCAAGTATTTACGATGAGTATCCATCGACTAAGATCAAGGCTGCAAAGCGTAACGAAGGTAGCTTCACTGCGCTCACCCGATTCTTGATGAGTATTGACACTGCTTTGCGATCAGAGCAAAAAAACTTTGTGGTGAGAGATCCAAAGGCATTCGCCCGTGCGTGGGTTTACATGTTGGAGGAAATCAAGAGCGACAACACCTTGGGTGCGTGGATCAAGGACAGCAGCGATGAGTGGACTATTTCTGCTGCATTCAGTAAGTACTTGGGTGTGCACAATCACTTGAGTAAGACACGATTCACAATCTCTCAGATGATGACACGATTTGCTGGTCGTTACGAAGAGTTCGGTATTGTGGTATTAGATGGTCTCCGTACGTTCAGTGACCAAGATATCCACAATCGTTATGTTGAAGTCAATCGTCAGTGCGAATCTTGTTCAGTTCCTTTAGAGGCAAACGAAGTTCAAGGTGACCACGATATCCCTCACTCTTGGGGAGTCGATGTGGGTGGTGTTACTACTCCCGATAACTTGCGTATATTATGCGGTTCATGTAACAATGAGAAGTCTAACAAGTACACTTTTGATGAGTACCTGTCCTTTCGCGCAGAACGTGAAACGTTACTTGAAGTCGCCGCATAAGTAGATGCATGATACGAGACTTTATTACTGATCACATCGATACTCACGTAACAGACGACACTGTCGGACTACTACTGTCCGGCGGTGTCGATTCTATATCTGTAGGTATCAGCGCACAGGATGCTGGACGCAAGGTCCACGCATACAGTTTCACTCTGGACAATCATGAGTCCTATGACTTTGTCAAGGCACGTGACGTAGCAGATACTATGGGGTGGGAATTCACTCCGGTCATCATACCAACCGCAAACATCAAACAAGACTTCCAACGACTGGTCGAACTAGGTTGTCGTAAAAAGTCTGAGTTCGAGGCAGCCGCATATCCTTTTCTTTATGTTTATGACGCCATGGTCGAAAAGTATTCGGTCACTGGATGGGTCGCAGATGCATACTTTGGTGCGTCTCGTAAAGCAACCCAACGGTACTCTTCTTTTAAAAAGAAGCGTAACTATGTGAAGTGGTGTAAAGAGAGTGGAGACAAACGCGTCAACTGGAATGAGTTCCGTGAAGCGTATCTCAATGGACACTGTGCTGGTATTGCGACCCACAACAAAGTTGCGGAGATGTACGGTAAGATCCATATTGCTCCGTGGGGTGACCAACGAGTCCGTGACTATCTTATGCAGTTCTCATGGCAAGAACTGAACACGCCACACCAGAAGAACATCATACGCGAAGAGTACGAGATCGAAAAACTCTTTGGTAATGTAAAACCTCACATTAATTTACAGTTGGGTTCTCAAATAGACAAACTGTTCGAGTCATTGTTGCTCGATACCCAGATCAACTGGAAACGTCGGAACAGGGTCATGGACCTATGTCGCGATCACTATCAACAAACCTTTGTGTCCGACCTATCTGATTTTATCACTTGACAGACAATGCTATATACTGTATAATGTCTGTTAATAAATGAAGGTATATTATGAGTTATAACCCGTACAATTTACAAGATGTCTATGACGCGGCATCCCAGAAAAAGTTCAAAGTCGTTTCTACGTTCGCGGGGGGCGGTGGATCTTCTACAGGTTACCGCCTTGCGGGTGCGGACATTCTCGCCATCAATGAGTTTGTAGAAGAGGCACGAGTCACCTACAAAGAAAACTATCCCGACACACCTATCGTCCCGAACGACATCAAAGAACTAACAGGTCAAGACTTTCTGGACCTTGTTGGTCTTGAGAAGGGTGAGTTGGATATCCTCGACGGTTCGCCTCCATGCTCTGCATTCTCTGTCGCGGGTAAACTGTCTCATTCATCTGACGGTAAACACTCTGACGGGTGGGGACAGACTAAGTCCTACAGCGATGGTAAGATTGTAGAGAACATCGAAGATCTGTTCTTTGAGTTCCTACGTGTGGCAAACGAGATTCAACCCAAAGTCATCGTTGCAGAGAATGTTAAAGGTCTCACGATCGGTGAGGCAAAAGAGTACTACAATCGTATCCTCAATGAGTTCGAGAACATTGGGTATGAAGTGGTATCCGAAGTCATGGACTCTCGCTACTATGGTGTATCCCAGACGCGTAGTCGTGTCATCTTTATTGCAGTACGCCAAGACGTTGCGGATGAAGTGGGACTAAACTTCTTGACCATGAATCACTTGTTTCCAGAACCAGCAAGAACCGCCATACCACTCAAGGATGCTTTAGTCGATCTGGAGTATGACGAAGAAGAAGTTAAGTATCTGACGGAGAAGTTTGAGAGAACCGCGTACTGGAAAGACACTGGATCTCTAATGCCAACGTTCCCCGATAAAGTTTTGACTGGTGGTGATTATCATCCCAAGGGTCATCACTTCAACCTCAAGCGTGTGTCTCTAGAGGCGCCTGCACCTACATTGACTGCAATGGGTAACGGGGATACAACCGCTGGTGCATTTCATTGGTCTGAGTCTCGCAAGTTGACACTAGGGGAATTAAAGCGTATAATGTCACTTCCCGATGACTTTAAACTGACGGGTAAATGGAATCAGAAGGCAGAGCGTATCGGTCGTATGGTTCCACCATTGATGATGAAACAGATTGCTGAGTCAGTCTATGAGAACGTATTGAAGGTGTACAATGAAAGATAGAGAGAGTTATAACAAACCAGACTTTAGTTTTGCCCACCGTGAGGAAGGATTCGATAATCACATCGAGAACTCTATTCGCGGGTACAGCAATCTACATCACGATGTCATAAAGTTATCTGAATACTTTGTCGAGGATCTAACTGACGTTGTCGACATCGGTTGTTCGACGGGCAAGACCATCTATGAGATGATGAAACAGAACAATCGATTCGCACCTCTGGCGCACTACTCAGGTATCGAGTATGCGGAAGGATTTGTTGACAACATGAACTCTCGCCACAAGCAGATTGATAATGAGGGTCTGGGTGATGTAGACTTCCATAATATGGATGTGCGTAACGCAACGTTCGCTAACTGTTCTCTCGTCACCTCTCTATTCACTCTACAGTTCATGCCACCACGTTCGCGACGTGACTTAGTGAAGAAGATATATGCTGGTTTAAACACAGGTGGTGCATTCATATTTGCAGAGAAGACTATGGCGAGAGATGCTCGTCTCCAAGAAATCATGACGTTTCAGTTCTATGATCACAAGTCTAAAAACTTCGAAGCAGAAGACTTGTTATCTAAGGAACGTGAACTCCGTTCTATGATGAAGTGTTCAACTTGGAATGATCTACATTCACTCTGCATGACTGCGGGATTCTGTGCCACCAAGATTCAACCCTTCTGGCAGAACCATCTCTTTGTGGGTGCCATCGCCATAAAATAATTTAAATAATTTAGCATAATGCCTTGACATGTTGTAGAAACATGTGGTACAATAGCTACATAAAGTCGAGTTGAGAGAGGTTTTTATGGGTTATCGAGTTTTAAACATCACTCCAGAGTTTCGCGCTCAGTACGTTGAACGTGAAGGTCTTGAAGGTCCATTCTTTTATGATGGTCAACGTGCTTTGTATTATGATGCACGTGAAGGTGCCTACCTTAATCCTACCACTGACATGTACTTGACTTACGATGAGTATCAAGAGGAGTATGCGTAATGAGTCAGTTAACTGAGTTTGTTTTTGGTCAAGTTGTGATTTGGGGTTTCATTTATTCTGGAATGATGCTCGCGGCTGGTCACCCAGTCGAACCCTACGTCTACTAAGGAATTTATTATGAGTAATACTTTTGATCGAATCTTTGCAGAGTTGGTACCTAACGAAGGCAAGTGTGACACTGTCGCTGGTGAGATGATCCGCTCGGCCGGTCGTCTGCAATACGACTTCTACAACAACGGTATGGGTAACAATACGTCCGGTGCCCTAAAGTTCCTACGCGAGAAAAGCGCGATCGATAAGGAGTTGTTTGAGTGCGTCCTACCCTACACGACGGGTCGACTCTATGAAGGTAAGTATGAGAACGACTTTTTCCATGTTGCCATCGATCGCATTGTGGAGATGACCACCAAGATGGTCACTTTCAATCCTCAGTTGATGGTGATGGAAAACGCCGAAGACATGTTCGACTACTCCGATGAAGATCTCGATGAGACATGTCAAGAGTGTTCGGGTTATGGGTATGACGATTACGAGGACGAAGACTGCTACATGTGTGGCGGTACTGGAATAACTTAATATAGGAAACTGTTATGATTAAATTTCTAAACTTTGTAGTTACAAGTTGGCGGTCCATCATGGATCTCCGTTTCAATCCACTTAGGTTCATCAATGAACCTGTTCTGCAATCTTACCTCATGATAGTGTTGTTTACTATGTGGAGTGCGTTCTTCGGTCTTATTGCCATGTTTTACTTCGGATGGTTTGGTTACAGTATTCCGGTGAGCATCATTGTCCACATGTCAATACTTGTACCCGTGGTCATAACCAATGGCGTGTTCTTGGATGCGGAAAGAACTAACGCTCCATGGCTAGAAGACTTTAAACGACGTGAATCCCTCATTGCGTACATGCGCGGTAAGCCAGTCGTTAAGTGGGACATTGATAAAGAAGCATAGTTTTAAAGGGGAGACCGTCTTTCGAAGATTCCGACTGATAGGTACGTGGACGACTCCCCTCTTTTTTTCGTCCCTTATACGAAAAAGTTATATCCTTATGCCAAAAAGTTCTAAAAATAAGCCATTTATTTTGGCTAACGCCCTTGCGTTTTATCTCTTAATATGCTATAATAGCTACATAAATTAATGAAGAGAGATTTGATTATGACTAATGAGAACTGGACAGACAACACAGAAACCAACGAAGACGCTACCTTCCTAACACAGGAAGAGTACGATGTCGCCATGACAGTTATCCCAGTAGACATCAAAGACGTTAAAACTTTCCGTGCCGGTTTCGAACTGGTCGAGTATGAGGCAGGTACCGATCCTTTAGACGGTTTTTGTTTGATGGGTTTCGACGAAGTCGGAATGTTTTGTAAGAACCCTCGCTATGCATTTATAGGAGAAGCCGCATGAATTTAATCGGTCAGAAAGTCGAAGGTAACTGGGGTGCCATGTACCCCATCGCACACGGTCTAATCGATCGTCAAGTTGGTCGCGACAGTGTCGAAATAAAATGGGAAGACGGTTACCGTGAAGAGGTTCGAGTTGATGATATTCATGAGATCGGATACCGTAGTCCTAACGGTTCACCCATTGGTATATTTTTTGGAGAAGTAGCATGATAGATTATATTTCTTGTACTGAAGACGGTTCTGAGATTCGTCTTTACGATGAACACGAGATGCGCCCTGTGTGCGAATCGAACAACGTTGCTGAGTTGGTCAATGCATATTTGAAGTATGGTATTGCTCCTCAAGTGATGGGTTCCTCAGATTGGTTCGAGGCACCGTTTGCGTCTGCTCGCGAGTACACCATGAAGAAAGTCTACAAACTAATCTAGGGAGAGACAATGCCTAAGATCGTTAAACTGAATTATGACCGAAAGGTCCGGTACCTTTACGACAAGGACACCGAAGAGTGCAACCGACTCGCTAATGAAATCATGGACCACTACGGTCAGTTCTTAGAAACTCCACACGGGTGGTGGATGGAAGATATCACTCGTTTCCAAAAGGAGTTGAGAAACTGCGGTCTTTCTGTTAATGAGTTCCTTCGAAAAGAATTTGTGATGCCGAAGAAAACTGCGGTCAAACCCAAAAGGAAGCCGCGTAAAACTGTCGCAGCCAAAAAACCTGCCGTGACCAAAAAGAAAACTCCGGTCAAGAAAAAGACGCCTTCTAAGAGAAAAAAGGTCACATAGGCCCTTGACTCTAATACTCACTGTGGTATAATAGCTACATAAAGTCAAAGAAGGAAGAGAAATGAAGATCAGATGCATTGGATTAACGATTACCACTAATCAAGAGATAGTTAGAGACTTCGAAATCTTAACGTCTAATGAAGATGAGATGGTGACTACATGTGGCCACGTTATAGACATGTGGTCGGGTGATAAAAGTGTAACTTCCTCGAAGGGAAGACGCATAATGCACACAATGTCCTTTGATATAATTTAGAGAGAGATTTATGGGTTATCGAGTTTGGCATGAAAAATACCGTCACTACTACACTGATGCTATCAAAGTGATGGATGAAGAAATCGCATACAAGTATTATCAGTATGTAGTTCGAAAGAATGCTCATGGATGGAAAGATTCTGAGAGGAGCAAGACTTATAATGCAGAATGGAAATTCGAAGCCAACTACCCTCACGTAACAAAAGAACTCACATTGAAAGAATGTCAGTCGTTTGCAAAACGTGTACTAAAATCTAAATTGTGGGAGAATTTCAATCATAAAAATGATCCAGCGATTGGACTGAGATCTGCATGTAAGACTATCCAGATCGAACAGATGAGATCAAACTCTTTGTCAGGTGTCTGTTATGGTGATCTCATTCGATTGAGTGATAGTGGCATGAACAAGTATGTTGTCTTACATGAACTCGCACATGCTGCTGGGTTCAGTAAACATGACTATCGATTCCGTGAGTGTCTGATTCGATTGGTCTCAAGATTTCTAGGTCGAGAGGAAGCTAAGGCATTGAAGAAATGTTTCCGTGAAAAAAAGTTACGAGTTTCCAGACCTATCATCAAATCACCTGAAGCATGGTTGAAAGCAGTTGACCGTGCCCCTATAAAAATTGTCGCATAAGGAGTTAATATGAAAGGTTTGTCTGAAACTGTTTTTAGTCTTGTTGCTGTATCCCTTGCCCTTGTTTATTGTACTGCTGTTATTGATATGCCCGATGTTCATGTTAGCAATATGACTGGAGAGTGTGTCAAGGTTATCAACTATGCTGAGAACGATAGCTACACGTGTGAAGTTCTTCCTACGAAATACAACCATGTGTGGGTGAAGTAATGGAACTGGTTTACGACATAATCGGTTTTGGTTTGTTTGGGTTCCTCGCTTTGCTGTTATACGTCAACCTACACATGGAAGAAGAGAAAGAACTGGGAGAGCGCATACCATTGATGTGGGAAGAGGGTGGTTGGTTAAGAACTTTTTGGAATACCCTTATATCAAATCGGTCTAAGAAATAGCTAAAAAAGTGTTGACTATTATTCAGAATTTGTTATAATAGCTACATAAATTAATGAGAGAGAAATTTGTTATGGCATATGTAAGTCAAGAAGATAAAAAGAAATTAACCCCCGCGATCAAAGCGGTCCTCAAGAAGTACAACATGAAAGGCACTCTTGCCATTCGTCATCACAGCAGTTTGGTGTGTAACATTAAGAGTGGTGCTCTCGATATCATCGGAGCGTTACCTGTCAGTGAGTACGGTCCTCGTGACTACGTTCAGGTCAATCCGTACTGGATTGCTGAAAACTACGACAACGAAGAAGTTGTTGCGTTCTTAACTGAGTTAAAGGCTGCTATGGAAGGGCCTGACTTCTTCTGTGAAGACGACAGCGCGACTGACTACTTCTTCAGAAGTCACTACATCGACATCAACGTCGGGCAGTTCAACAAACCTTATCAGTTGGTGGCATAATATGACTTTTAGACGTTGGTGTAATCTAATGTGGTTCGAGCACTGTGATGAGGTTGAACTCTACACAGGTAAACGTCCAGACTACAAGGCAAAGGATTACTTTGCAAAATACAAGTGGTTTCTGAAACGTGAATATTTACATGCAATTGCTAAAAAAAATTAAGCAAAGCCCTTGACAAATGTTTCAAAAACAGGTACAATGGCTACATAAACTAATGAAGAGAGAGATTTAAATTATGTTCTACGCAAAACCCAAAATGTCAAACAATCACCATGCACAGACTTTCGACACTGTCGAAGCTGCTGTTCATTTCCTTAACAACTACAACGAGTTAGGTCCAGACTTCGTTCAAGAAGGTTACTCTAACGACGTTTCTAAATTGCAAGCAGAAGACTTCTGGTTGGTCGGTAAGTTGGTCGGTCCAGTTGGTACTGAGTTCAAAAACAATAAAGTTGTTAAGGCTAAGTCATGAGTACTGTAGCGTGGTTCGCCACTGGCGAGATTGGTGAGGCGGTTCGTGATGTCATAGATTCTTTTCTTGATGATGTTATCGACTCTAACACCGCAATAGAAACATTGTCTGCTATAGGTCTTAACAACGATGAGATGATGAGTCTCATCGAACAAGAACTAGAGTTTCAACAAGCAACCTTTCACTAGGAATACTGATATGGGTATAATTGCAAACATTTATCGAGCAGATAACCGCGACTCTTCTGCTGGTGGTATGAGTTCACGATTCACTGAAGTGACTATAGTGAACGTCGAAGGTCCTTTCGAACCAACCGTGGGTCGCCCTGCGGTTGAGTTGGTCGATGGTTACGCTCGCGGCACCTGTTTCGTACGTCCAACCTATCTATGTGAAGAACGTCCGATGATGGGTGGTACGTTCGTCGCTACTTCTGACAGTCGTTTTAGAAACAAAGTTCGTGAGATTACTGGAGCTGAGTTCTCCGGTGCGGTTCCTTTCCATGATCGAGTGGAGTTTTAATGTTACGACATAACGATAGCTGTACCGAACTGCTCACCATTCTGCAAGAAGAATGTGCCGAGGTCATTCAAAGAGTGTCGAAGGTAAAGCGGTTCGGTCAGGATCAACACAACCTGTCTCTACTTGCTAAAGAGGTCGGCGACCTTGTTTGCATGATTGAGTTGTTACAACAATGGGAAGTAGTGTCGTACACTGCTGTTGAGGAGGCGAGAACAGAAAAGTTGTTCAAACTTCGTGTCTGGTCTACTCTGTTCGATTACGACAGCGATGACAACTATGATGCTGGTATTAGGTCGGATAACTAATATGAAGTATGCGGTCAATGTTGATATTTCTGAGTCCCCTAGTTATGAGATGTCCACCTATGTTCACAAGGTGGCAGAGTTCCTAGGGATATCTAATCTACCCGGCTATGTTGAACTTGAGTTTGTAGAAGAGCTAGGTACGTTCGCTGGACTAGTTGACGGCGATGAGGATCAAGTTGATATCTCTATCGCTGAGTACTTCGAAGGCAAACGGGTCGATGAGAAACAAATGAAAATCAACATTGCCCATGAGATGATTCATGCAGTACAGATACTAAGTGGTCGATTGATTCATACTGGACTAACTCTGAATGAAGGTGTGATGTCTTATAAATGGATATTCGATGGTCAAGAGTATGAGAATATGAAGTACTGTGATCAGCCATGGGAAAACGAGGCATATGACAATGAAGAAGAAATCTACCAAGCGGTCGAATCCGGTCGCGAAGTATGCGGGGCGATTCAATCGCGCCTCTACCCACGTCGACCGTAAGAAGGAGTCGAAGAAACGCGGTCAGTTAACCAAAGATGAACTGTATCCAAATAATGGATTCTAGCCACTTGACAACCCCCTACATATAAGGTATAATTATGGCAGTAAGTAAAGAAGTACGTTACGCAATGGTTCGTGCGGCAGCACTCAAGATCCAGAAGCGTAGTAAGGTTCGCAAGTCAAACCAACGTCTAGCGAACGAAGTAGTAGGTCTTGATCGTCAAGACTATAAATCCGATGTACGCTGGGGAGATGAAGATAAGTTCGTTAACAATCTCTTCTCCGATGTCCGTCAATCAACCCACAACGAGGAATGGAATTAATGTCCACACCAATGCCTGAGAACCTAATTGATTTAGGTCAATATACCCGTAACGATGTAGAGCTCATCTCACGTGAGTTTTTGCGTTGCGTTTATCTAGATACTCTAGAATCTTTTGGTAAAGATTATGCGAGTCTAGATGAAGAGGATGAGACGCGTAAGAACGTTCTCGCTACACTTGAAGCATTCGAACACACCATTGCGGTACTAGATGGTAGCGAAGAGTTTCTTGAAGCAGTACACTCAGAGGCGTCTGAAGAAGAAGCAACAGCGGAGGACGCTGAATTTGAACGATTCTAAGGAGGAGTCAATGTTTAATTATGATAGTATCGTTAGTCAACTACGGGACAATGTCCTTCAGGTGACTTTTAGTAAAGTCAATGGTGAGGAACGCGTTATGCCTTGTACTCTCCAAACTGACTATATGCCTGAATTGTCTGAATCCAAAGTTGCAGTAGTGGACGACTTCTCAGTTAACAAATCTGTGATTCGCGCATTCGCAATCGACAAGCAATCATGGCGGTCATTCCGCGTTGATAATGTCAGAGCGATTGAGGTAATCAATGGATGAGA
>Ga0181408_1000049_pt1 | contig 32246 bp, 41 predicted proteins | sample 31SPOviralmetaG_FD_130137 | JGI IMG/M metagenome (GOLD analysis project Ga0181408, IMG submission 130137) | Marine viral communities from the oligotrophic San Pedro Time Series (SPOT) site, San Pedro Channel, CA, USA - 31 SPOT_SRF_2012-02-16 | ecosystem: Environmental > Aquatic > Marine > Strait...
AAATCTGGTATCATCTGGTTCTAAACATAATAATCTATATTGAGAATAAATTGCTCTTGATGGAGTATCATTAACCTGACCACCTTCATCTGCAGATCCAGAACCTTCTCTATGTCCATATGCAACACTAAACATTGCAGAACCAGTTAAGTCATGAGTTGAATTTGCTTTTCTATTATCACCATTCCATACTTCATAATAATATCTTTTTTGAGTTGCAGATAATAATGATGACGTAAAGAATTTAACTTGGTTACCAATATTATTTGGCCAAAGTCCTTTTGTTACAATCTCTTGTTGATTAGGGATTACATCAGTATCAAGATCGAACTCAGTATATACTCTACCATTTCTTGCAGCTAACCTTGCACGCTCTCTTTGTGCAATTAATTGATTTGCAATTTGTCTAGCTCTTCTTTCAATTTCAATATTTCTAATTCGAGCTTGATTTGCAATACTTTGTACAGTTTCGCCTTGGAGTACTGGTGACTCTCTCATTGGTCTTGGTCTAGCTACTCTTGTTCTGCCTGGACCTCTCGGCTTAAATCTTCCACCAAATCTTCCTCTAGAGGCGATCATTGATGAACCTTCATATCCAATTTTATTTCTTTTTATTGATGCCATATTTCTTATCCCTTATTATTTTATTGAGCTTGTAATGCTACACCTGGTGTTGTTTCTAATTCTTGTTTTTCGATTGTCAAGTTAATAGTAACACTACCACCAGTTTCATTTCCAACAATTGTTACTGTTGCTGTTTTATCTTCAACTGGTTGTGCTTTTGCTATAATTTCAAATGATAATCCTTGTACTGTTACAGTTTGAGCTGCTTCATTATCTCCAATAAATGCAGGTACAGTTGCACCAGCTCCTCTTCTACCAGTTCCTCTTGTTACTCTTAAGTAAGCCGCATCTGAATCAGATAAAATTGCTGTATAACCAAATGTTTGATTACCTCTATTAAAGTTTCTTGTATATGGCCTAATTGATGCCGTTCCACCACTTGATAATGTAATATTTTTGTTTTGTACGGAAATTACTGGGATTCTAGTTGATCTAGAAGGTAACGTAACTAACTTATATTTCATCATCTGTGTTTCGTCTGGTAATGCTTCGATTACCGGCATGTTTTCAATTACAACACCATAATATGCTGTTCCTAGTGGATGGTCTACATTCCACAAATCATAATCAATTTCGTCATCTGCTAAAGCAAATTGCGTAATTTTAAATTCATCACGGCCTCTCGCTAATAATTGACGTCCTTTTTTTGTCAATATTGCATCTACTGTGATTGAACTGTTATCTAAATATCCCATAGTATTTCCCTTTTATTTTAAAATAAATATGTTAGTATATAAAAAGTCCACCATTTATCTTACATCTAAATTAGCGCCACCTGGTAAATCTTTCTTGTATACTAAGTTATATCTGTTTCTTACTGTTATTTTGACTACTTCTTCCCCGTCAACGGTTTGATCAGAGAACTCATTTATATTAGGAGCTGTTAATTTTGAACCTATATAATATGAATTATCTGCTTTATCTTGTCTATAATCTGCAGCAACTAATGAATGACTAGTTGCAAATGTACCTATATCTGTAAATGGAGCATATCCATTACTTCGAAGTCTTCTTGTCATATGTTCTCGACCTCTTCTTTGTCGTACATCAATATCTCTTTCTACTCTTAAATGTGGATACTTATTTAAATAATTAATATCCTGAGTAGTTAATTTTCTATCCCATATTCTTACTTGACCAATTGATCCTGAAAAACCATATGTTGTTCCGTTTGCTGTAGATTGATATCCTGACCCTATTGCTTCAATTGCAAATGATGCTGAATATGTTGGATTCTGTCCAATTGCTCTACTCTCTGTTCCCATACTTTTACCGTTCTGCCAGAACTCCATTACAGCATTAGCTGAATCACGACCGTCATATGTTATTACAAAATGATTTAAATCTGTTTGATTTGTTACCGCAGTTGGTGATTCCCATCTTAATTGCGCTGCATTACTTTGTGGTATAACTCTTAACTTTTCACTTGTATCTATTTCAAATCTTGGAAAGACTAGATTATCAAAATTAGCATCTTCATTAGTATTATTATCTGCACCCATAAATACGCTCTGCGTATTTGGCCCAAGTGCATCTTTCATAAGCCATGCAACTGACCATTGCTTCTTATATCCTAATGATCCTCCTAATTCTATATTTGGAATTTCTACATACTCACGACCTCTTTTCCATATTGATGCTGATTGAGAAGCACTTACAGTTAATATAGTTCCTGTAAATCTATTATGAGTTACTGTCTCAAATTTTGGAGTTGCAACAGCTGTTATAGCTTGCGTAGATGAATGAACTGATGAATGTGATATACTATGGTAAACTCCTGGTGTTAGGTCTAGAAATTTACCATTGGCTTCACGTTTACCTAATGGATAATGTCTTACATCAGTTGGTTTAGGAGCATATGAAAAGACCTTTTTCTTATAATATGGATCTTTTCTTTGTTCAGTAATAATTGAACCAGTTGGTGAATATTCTAACTCATGTCTTGATGATGTTATCCAAGTACTTCCTGATAATGTTAGTCCGATATGTCTATAAACTGCTCCTGGAAATCCTGTTTGTATTTTAAATAAATCTAATCCCGGATCTGTAACATCTCTTCCATATGTACTAGAAGTAATCATTTGTTGTATTATTACTTGCTCTGCTTGTACATTTTTAGTTATTCCATCTACAGATGATGTATATCCTAAATATTCTGCAGAAGCGGTATATCCCATATCAATCATTGAGTTATGAGTTAAATGAGATGATGTGATAGGATAATGAACTCCTATTGTTTGTTTTAAATCTAGATATGATCCTGATAGTTCTTGTATTTCATGAATACTTTGTTCTAATGGTAATAATGTACCTGTAACAGGATAATGTGCATCTATGTCTTTTTCTAAAGGTAATAATGAACTAGTTAGGTCTGGGTTTGGATATGGTATAAAATCTCCATACATTAATTTTTCTATTCTAGGTCTTGTTTCAATTACAACTTTACTTCTTTCTAAAATGCTAGGCTCAACTATTAAACCAGTATCAGCATTTGTTCTTATTGGTATCAATTGTTTTAATTGAGTAAAGAATGAAAAATCAAATAAAGCAAAGACTCTTATATATGCATTTAAATCATTATCATTTTCATATTTTTTCCAATAATCTTGAGCAAACATTTTAAATCTAGGATAATTATCTGTAAATTGATATTCTGCAGAACCAAAATAATCATCAAGCGATGCACCACCTATTTGATTAAATATATCTTTATTAATCATGTCTTGAGGTGAAAAGAATATTCCTAATCTATTAGAATCATTTGATGCAACATCATATGCACTAACCTCTCCACGAGTTTCACGAGATAATGGATGAACTAATTTATTTGATTCAATTCTAATCTTTTCTGATTTTAAATTTTTACCTCCTATACTTGGTCCATGTACATAATATGTTTCATCTATTCTTGCATAATGATCTTTATTAACTCTATCGCCAGGTGCAGACCATCCTGATGCTGTTGCAAATGTATCACCCTTGTTAGAACCACTTGGATCTGAAAAGTCTAGAACTGATTGAGCTGGATGTGATGATGTTATAAACAGTGCCTTGTCATGCCTATATGATTTTTGATTAGTTCCTAATGGATAATGTCTTACCAATGTATCATATGACGATGATGGCGATATATTAGATACATATGATTTTGGATTCAATGTATGTTTATCAAATGCATCTTGTCCTATATCTTCTAACCAATCACGATATTCTTGCATAGAACCACTAAATGTACCACAACCTGGATCTGTATTAGCAGATCCTATTGCTGAACCATTTCCATGTAATATTCTATGTAGATATGTATTTACCTTATATGAATCTCCATTTGCAGATGATCCTGAATTACCACCTAAATATACTCTTCTATTGGAGGCTGGATTTGCCCAGGCTGATTTATGATCACTGTAAGTTGGTGTTATACTTAGGCTAGCTGAATGTACAATTTTTCCAACTACATAATCTGATGCTTGCTGTACTTGAACATGGTATGTAGTATTTAAATTAACAGCATTATTATAAATACCTGAATCAGATCCAGTAGCTACATAATACCATCTTATGTTCCAAAAGTTTCCATCATATAATGGAACCCAATCTGATGATGCTGTCATTGGTGTTGTTGACGCTGCTCCTCTACCAGTTACTAAATGTACTCTACCATAATCTGCACTTCCTGAGTATGAACCTGTATATTCAATTGCTACATGATTTTGTAGTCGCTGTTGATTAGATACTTCATATGCTGTTGACATTAATAACATACTTTGTGTTATAGCAGGTTTAAATCTCCATTCTCTTGTTTGTACTGGTATATCCGTTCCTTTTGCTATAAATGGTCTTTTGAATCCCCATGAACCTATATCAGTATTATAATAATCATCTGGCCATACTATTGCTGAACCGCTTGTAAATTCTAACGCATATGAAAATTGTTCATATATTCCCGCAGGTTGAGTTTTTGGCATCTTTGGTCCGCCATATTCTCTAATTGATAATAATGATTCTGGGATACCATAACATGATAACAATGCTTTAACTGATCTAGATGTTCCTTTTGTTTTTAATAAATGAGGCAAGTTATTAACTATTCTTCTCCAGACCTGATGTGTTAATGCTTCTTTTGGGACAGTGGTTGGAACAGCTGTTGATTGGCTAACATATAATCCTACATCATGATATAGATCTTCAATTTCATTAGGTAATAAAATCCTATTATAAAGTCTTATTTCATCAACCTCACCTTTAAATCCATTTGTCATATTTGATGATGTTGCGGTTGCAATATGGCCTCCAATTTCAACATAATCTAATGCATTACCATCTTGTGTATTCTGTCCTAGATCAGCTGATGAACTAACACTTATATCAACACCTTGGATTGATACAGCATTTCTATATAATCTCATTTGGCCTGATCTATCACCATTTAATACAAAATGTTGCCATCCTTGTGTTGTACCTTCATGATCACCAGATGCTGTAAATTGATTTAAACTTGCTGAAACTGCATGATATCCTCCTGGATTACCTGCTGATGTTCCTCCTGGTCCTGGCCACCATACATTGAAATCTAATGTTTGACTAGATTTATTAGATGTAATTTGTATACCTGTTTTATCGCCAATAGATCCACTCATATGAGATAAAATATCTCCGTTAGTACCAGAAGTATTACCATCTATATCTTTTGCCCAGAATGAAACAGCAAAATCATTGGTTCCTAAATCAATGTTATTATTGTACTGTAAATATTGAGTTCCATTAAACTTAGCACCATGTCCATGTTTTCCTGGAACAAATGATGGTTTTACATAATCTTTTAATGGATTATTATTAATACTATAATCTATTAAATTTTTACTTGCGAAGTCAGGACGTCCTTCATCAAATGGAATATATAATTGTAAATTTCTGTCTATTATTCGTTCATTTATTTTACCATGGTTTCCTTTTTCATCTGTACCTAGTAAATATTCAAACAAACGTTCTTGTTGATTTCCATTAATTAAATGCCACCCAAATGACTTTGCAACATCGTATAATAAATCTTTTGATAATCCATGAGCATAATGTTCATCACGATTATAGATATCTGTTTGATGTTTAATATATGACCACATGATATCATAATGATGACCTATCATATTTACAAATGTTTCAAATTCAGAGTTATTTGAATCTTCTCTAATATGTTCTGGTACTGCCTTTATTAATGCACTTTCATTTCCAGTATCCCATAAAGATGCAGACGCTAATAATCCATCATACCATCCTTCTACTGCACTTGAAGTTGAGTGATGTAATGTATATTCATTTTTAGTAAATATTTTTCCTGATATAGTTTTTCCATAAGCTTCTTTTGGCCATGGCTGAACAGTAAATCCTTCTTGGTGGATTGCAGAACCTGATATACCATGCGTATAAAAACTTCCAGTTTGTTCACGATACATATATTGTTCAAACCCATCAAATCCTCCTACTATATTATCTTTATACCTTCTGTACAACGATTTATTTGCATTTATTTCATTTGATTCAGAGATGTTATTTAACGTTCCTATCTGCGAATCATAATATTCAATAAGTTCAACTTTATATTTAAAGTTTGCAAGACGTTCTTTTGCAGAAGAATAATTTACAAAGTTTTGAAATCCTGAATAATCTATACCTAAATGAGCTCCTGATAATGAACCTGAAAATAATTTATCAATTATCTGTTGTGATGTGGCTGTTGATGAGCCTAATAAATCGTTCCAGTTTTGGAAATTGGTTTCTGATATCTTACCATATTTAACATCTATTTCCCAGTTAGGTCCTTTCAAGTTATTAACTGGTGCTTCTACTGGCTTTCTGTATAATACTGTATTATCTGAATATGGTTGTCTTACTTGTTGTACAATCCAAAATTTACGTTTTTCTTTTACATCATCTGGTAATGGTTGGTATAATTTAATATACAATTCTTTTGTATTTGCAAGCCATCTATAATTTACAAATTGGTATGTTTCATTTGCACCAAAGTTTAAAAATAAAAAGTTTACATATCCATTATCACCACATAATTCCATTCTTCGTTCATGGAACATATTTAATTGATCATATGTAGTAACTTCTGGAACATCTAAATTCTTAGTTTCTTTTTGTGAAACAGTAACTTCTTCCTGGCCTACTTTAATTAATATCTCTGTTTTATCTGGAGATATTTCTTTAATAAATAAGTTTGGATTATTATCATCACCAACAAGATTTCTATGAAAATTTAAAACAAATTTAAACGTTCCTTGAGAGATACCATTATCTTGAAAGTTTTTATAAACATCAAATTGAAGAAAACTTTCATCTGTAGAAAAATGTTTCCAATGTTCGGCTGTATGGTCACTTGTTAGATAACTTCCTTGTGTATTATATATGTGTAACTCAATTACTTCATCTAATGCCGGATCATCAAATTTGTTTATTTCAATTAATTCAGTTTTGATAATTTCTTTATCATCAGCTGTAAGCTGGACCGCATCCAATGGACGACTTGAAGCTTTAATATTTTCACCGTTTAGATATTGTTCTAACATGCTGTCCTTTTTTATAAATCAAATAATTTATTATAATTAGCTAAATGAGACTTTTTAAAATATGGGCCATCTTTCATATGCCTTTCAAATTTTTTCTTGTTCATTGCTCCTGCCCCATTACCATAACCTGGTGCATCTCTTTCAATTTTAGCGCTACTAATTTGGTCATTCCAAGATACCTTGTTAACAGATGTAGTCCCTACGAGACCTCCTAGTCCAAGGAATCCACGCCTACTATATCTTGTTACTGTCGTGGAGTCCATTGTATCAGATGTCGCATTCCATATCTTATATTGGTCTGCATTAGCTGGTCCTCTTAATGTTTGTTTCTTGCCTTTAAATGAACCATTTTGATATATTTTTACAGTATATCCATGTGGTATACGAATTGATGAAACATTATCATTACCACCTAATTGACTACCCTTGCTATATTCGCCAATTCCTAAATCTTTTGTCCATCCTCCCATATTTGTATGTTGAGCAAATCTAACTTTATCATTTGCATTAAAGTCTCCTCGCGTAACTTTATTATTTGGTCCTATACCAAGATGCTGTAATTGACTCCAATTCATAGCTGTTTGTGTTGTATCATTATCTTTGTCCCAGCTTTTATCTGTCCTTGGATCTCTATGAGGTGGCTTTTTCATTATTGTTGCAAAATGATCAAATCCAAAACTTACTTTGTACATTCGACCCTTACTGACATAAAAACGTTTTACATATTTTCCTTGATCATATGCAACAATTAAAGTTCCTTCCCATTTCTTTGTTAATATTTCTTCAGCATTAGGTTTATAAATTTGAGATTCTTTAGCTGGCTTCATTGTTGCATCTGGATGGTATTCTGTCCATCTTTGTGCTAAGTTAGGTAAATATCTTGGATCTTCTTTATCTTTTGCAGGTTTAATTATATCTCCTGCTTCATATTCACACCCATTAAGTTTTGAAAATACAGTATTTGTATTATATTGGAATCCATCTCTAGCTGGTTTACCCCATTCTATTTCATCGTCATCAAAAGCACGTAAAAACTTCGCTATTGTAAGTATCTCTGATATTTCTGCTCTTGGAACTATCTCAATATCACCATATGTTAATTGTCTATCTTTCATGAAAACTTCAAGATTTCTTCCTGATATATGATTTGTTAAACCATGGATTGCAACATCTTGTGATACTACAGAATCTCCATCTGTTGTATGAATTCTACTACTTTTTATTGCATTTTTTCCGCCTGGTTCACCATCATAGAATCTATATCTAATTCCTTTCCAGCACATATACATCCTACCAGCAACACCTGTTAAGTCTCCAGCAACATTGATTTCAGTTTTTATTTCCCAATCTTTTCCAAATTCTTCTTCAGCTGTTTTTGGATTATCATCTTCATCTGGGTCATCTTTTGTAACTGTATTATCAACAGTTACTACTTCAATATCTTTATCTTGTATTTCTGGTCCATCTACAACTGTAATTTGTTCTGATGTTCCGTATAAAGGATCTTCTCCATATCCTGATAAGAAATGACTAAAAGTTGTATCTACAGCTTCCATAAATGATTCAACAGTTGGCGCCTCAGTTAATAATGGAACCTTTACTGGAAAGTTTTCATCTTCTTTTTCTTCTTTATATTCTAATACACCAGTAGGAGTTCGTAACGGCTTTCCTTCAATTAAAGCAATATCATCATCAGTTTTTGCAATTGTTCCATCTGGTTTAATCGCATCTCCTTGATTTTGGATAGTAGGTTTAAGACCTAGCGGTTGGTCTAATCCATTGAGTCTTTTGTTAAGCCTCTTAAAGATTTGATCATCCGTAGCTACTCTTGTTTCTACTGCTTGTTTAGTTGGTATATTTGCCATTTTATCTTACCACTTTAAAATAATAACCATTATCAAAATATTTTATAATGTTATTATCATATTTTGCTCTAATTTTAAACTTATAATATCGTTCAGGACTCAATGCATCCATCCAATAATTAAAATAACTTCCTTGTTTATCATTACTAATACATGTATATGTATCATCATAATCTAATAACGTTTCTCCTGTTACTGCATCACATACTGCATAAGATGCTGAATTTGGAGGTAATATTTCATTTGTTGTATAATGAGATGCTGTAGAATATGTTTTAGTTGGGTATTGTGATCTTATTCCTAATCTAAATTGTGTTCTAGATCCTTCTGGATATGATTCTTCTATATTTTTAAAATATACTATTGGTCCTCCAGATGCTGTTACATTTGTTTCTGTTAAACTTGCCGTACCTGCATTTGATATATCTGGCCAGACAACTTCTAACTTAGGAGCATATATTGTATGAGTATCTTTAGAGAAAAACTTTAAATTAAAGTTTTCTGCATTGTTTACTTCATCTTCATATTTTTGTTTAATTATAAGACCATTATTTGGAATATGGCCGTTCATCCATTTTATTACTATAGGAGTTATTTCCATTCTTACATCAGGTGATATATAATTAAATTGCTGCGATGCTTCATATCCTGATCCTGTCCACCATGCACCTCCTCCTTGTGCATTTGTTAGGCCTGCTGATGTATTTGCGCTATGGGCTGATCCTGTATTCCATACAGTTTTGTTATCGTCATTATCTCTATAATACCAAGAAACTCCGTTTCTAGTTTCTGGCAGATCTGCATAATTACCTGCTCCATTATTCCAAGACTCAGAAACTGGATAGGCATGTAATGAATATGATATAGGTAAGTCGGATGCATAAACACTTTTCATATTTAAATAAAATTTTCGTGTATGTACTGATGATCCCATTTCTCCATTACTAATTGACTTAGATAATTCAGTAAATTGAGTTCCATTAAAGTCTACTAATATACGAGTATTAAAAGAAGCAACTTGAAACAAGTCATCTAATCTAGAACCAGAAGTTGTTTTTACTAATTCTAAAATTTGATCTATTCCAGTATTCCTTTCCGGATACTTTTCATATATAGTTGCATCTCTTTCTGTATATATTTGATAATGTGCCATAATCTATTCCCTTTATATTCCTACAATTCTACCTTTAATATCTGAATTAGGATATCTTATTTCAAATATACATGGATCTAATGATGGATAAATTATATTATTTAATGTTGCCGCCTTTATATCATATACATTTCCTGCATATCCTGAATTTGTATCATATAAGTTTTTAACTGTTACATCCGATACTGTCTGAACTCCTTCTACATTATCTAAATTAGTATATAAATCTGATATTACAATTGGAGCATTGATATGCATATTATCTGCAGATAATAAATCCTTTAATTTATCTATACATTTAACTACAACCTCTGATCCATTATAATTTGGTTTTGGTATTATTTCAAAATCAACTCCAAAGTTAACAACAAATGCATTTTTAATGTTTATTGCATCAGTCATTAATCTAAATTGAGATAAATATGTTTTTACGTTTTGTTTTATTGCAGGATTAAGTGGTACTATTTGTTTAATTGAATTATATCCCATACAATAAATATTCATTGCTAATGGGTTTGGTATTTTTGCATCTGGATCTGTTGAATCCACTTGTTCATCTTGTATAATATAAGCTTTTGATATAGATCCAAATTTTGATGGCATTGTATAACACCTTAATATATAATCTTCTTTTGTTACTGCTCTGTTTTGTGCTGCAAATATACCTAATGCTTTTTGTCGAACAGTTTCAATTGGTTCTATAGATGCGGCTCCTTTTGATGGTACAGGATTATTTACGGCTAATGAATCTTTGGCTTGTTTTAATAATGATACATCTAAATTATTTGTTTGACTTGTATATGTTTTTGATGTAACATTTTGTATTGTATTTGCAGGAACATTGTCTTGAAGACCTTTACCTTTTGAATATCGTACAGTTAATGTTGTTTGTGATGGGGCTTGTCCATAAGTACTTGAATATAAAAAGTTTGCTGGATCTACAGATAAATCTACTTCTCTTTTTAATCCTTTAATTCCTAATCCAACATTTTCTGGATTTGGTACTAAATCTCTATCATGTTCTTCTGATATACCTGCTCCAAATTGTAATTCTAACTTTTTATCTGCTCTAAATCTTGTTACAAATCTTTTTGCTGTTCGTTTTAATTTTAAAATATATGGAACACTACTATTATAAGAACTTAGTTCTGGATCAATATTAGGAGTATTTCTTATTGATTCTTGTATTGTATCTTGTGCTAAATATGGAACTTCATACCAACGATTACCTTGGTCATCATATACATCAATTACTTCAATGATATCTTCATCTGGTAATACTATTTTATCATATGTTTTTGGTTCCTGAAAATTATAATCCATTGTAGTTATTTCTCCAGAAACTGCTTGAACTCGTTTTTTAATAAGATAATATGTCGGTGTTCCTGTACTCTCATCTACTTGATATACAGTAACTGTTCTAGAACCTATTCCTGAACCTGTTGCATTAAAATCTACTGGCATTAATGATCTAAAATTAATTCCTGTATTTGATTGCACTACCATTCCTGCTTCAAGTGTCAATGCATATTTATAATCTGGTTTTGCATTGATACCAGTTCCAATTGCTGGTACTGTTTGGTATACTTCTAAATCAACTAATGATGACACCATATTTTTTGCTTGGTATCCAAATGCATGCGCAATTGCATTAACATTTGATCTTTCTTCAGCTGCTCCTAATAATGATTCTTTAAGATTACTATCAGTATAATAAGCTAATACATCGCCTACATATGATGCCATTTCCATAAACATCATTCCAGGTGATGTTTCATTAAAATCATTATATGTATTTGGAAAATAATTTTTTGAAAAATTTATTAAATTTTGTCTAAATTCACCAAAATCCTTACTTAAATATTTTACATCTTTTTTAATTAAATCCGCCATAAGTTATTCCCTATTAATATGCTCCTGCCATTGTAGATGCATCTACAGTTGTAGTTGAATCTCCATTACTTACCAATGTTATTGCTTGTTCTGCACCTTGCTCAGTTACTCTAAACGTTAGTTTAATAAATAATGTATTTTGAATTAAACCATCTTTTTCTTTATTATCAATATTAATTGCTGATACTTTAATATATGGTAACCAATAGCTAATTGCATCTTGAATTTCTTTATTTAGTTTTACCACTAATTCTGGTGAATTAGGTTCAAATACTCTATCTTTAATTCTTACTCCAAATGTTGGCTGCATATATCTTTCACCTGGATATGTTAATAATAAATTTTTTAAATTTGATAAGGCTTGTTCTTCGGTTGTATATGACAATGGAAATTTACCAGGTATTTTTTTTGCACTAGCATTTACTGTTGTTGCCGCAGATCCTGATACTGATTCATATGCATCGGTTGGTTTAAATTCTGCAACTGCATTATTTGCTCCATTAAATGGTAACATTACACCAATAGCAATATCTTCTTCTATATCAATAGGATTGTAAGAATACAATGGTCTGCCACCTCCTTTGAGATATGCAGATTGTCGCTCTTTATTAAATGTCCTATTATTTGCCATTTATCTTATACTCCCATTTTACCATTTTTCTTATTAATTGCCTTTATTAAATGACTATAATCTTTATTAATAGCATTATTAACTGCTTCTAATTCTTTAGTTGCAGGCTTAACTGCTTCTCCATTAATACCAACCATTTGAGATTTTCTAGTAGGGCCCATTTGAGGATAATCATCCATCATTCCTGCTGCAGGTCCTTCCATCATTGATGCAAAATCACCAGTTGCTGCTGTTTCATTTAATAAGTCATTAATCATTGAATTTTTTGCAAATTTTTTCTTTTTTGCATACGGACGAGTTGGCATAGGATTTTCTGCAATTTCAGATAAATTTATACCATGATCCATAACTTGTTTATCCGATATTACATTTTCATTTAAAGCTTTTGTTACAGCTTTAGAAACTTCTTCTCGAATTACTTTTCGTAAAATTTTTACAAAACTCTTTGTATCCATAGTTTTCTCCAATTATTTTAATATAAATATGAAGATACCTAAATTTAGGTACTTGTTATAAGGTCTTATTCTGAGGACTTTTAATTTGAGGAAGGCTTGAACGTAATGGGTTTATTAATGCTATATTAATAGCTGGTCCGGTTGGTCCTCCTGCATTTGTATAAGTCAGTTTAGACAATACATCTAATAATCCATCTAACCATTGTTCTAACTCATTTCCTAACACTATTGGTTCTTCTGCTCCTAAACCTAAATATATTTCTGGAGCATTTACTGTAAAGTGTTGTCCTGCATCTACGCCAACAACTTCTAATGCTGAAAGTCCTATATGAGTTCCTGCTGACATTAGAATAGATTCTGCTCTTGCATTAAACAATAGCCTATCAGATGTAATAATTACTTGTGGTCCAGCATATTCTCCTCCTCCTGATGTTGGACTAGTAGGAGGCGGTGTATTTTGATTTAATGGTTTTTCATCTACTGCAGTTTTATCTGCACCTACTTCTTTTGCATCTGCATCTGGTGTATCTGGACACTCCACTTGTATTGGCTTTCCTCTTTCATCTACCCAAGCCTCTTCAAGATTATCAGTAGTTCGATATTTTATTTCTGGTGATTGTCCTTCTATTTCATCTCCATTATCATCTAATACAGCTTCTTCATATGAATCTATTTCTCCTGATTCATTTGCCTTTTTATAACATGTAGTGGCTCCTGGTTCTTCCATACCATCTGTTATTCCTCCACTTCCAGGTCCACCTTTAAAATTTAAAGCTGCTAATAATGCAGCTGCCATTGCAGCAAAATTAAATGCATCTGATAAAGATGTTTTTGCATTATCTCCTAATTTGTCTGCTAATTGTTCTTGTGCAATTATGGCTTGTTGTCCACCAGTTGTTGTTGTATCAAAATTATTTGGATTACTTATCATCGTAATATTAGGTACTAAATCATCAGGAATATCTAATGGAGGTATTATTGCTGGATCAACTAATGCTACTCCTGTTAATGTTGGGTCATTAAAATCAACAGCTTGGGCGCCTGCTCCCATTGCAAATACAACATTTTCAAATGGATAATCTCTATCATCAGAACAACAACCACATAAGTTAATATGCTTAATATAATTAAATCCTCGTTCGTTAAATGTTTCTTTTGCATTCCATGCTGCTCTTTCAACCGACGTTTCATGTGTATGTGCTATTACAACAATCCAATCATCTTGAGGTATATCTCCCATCTGGATTGCATTCATTACATAATCATATGCAAAATGTTGTCCAGGAAATCCTGGGTTATCTTTGTATTCGAATTCAGTATGTGATGGTGGAGGTATTACCCAAATTACGCCACGCGGTTGTTTTCCATCAGGTGGAAATACATATACATTTTCTTCACCCCAATGACTAGCTCCATATACGGTTTCTGCTCTTACTACTATATTATCTGCGCTTTTTTGTGACATATTATTTCTCCATTAACCTATTATTCCATCACCATCACCTAAAAGACCAAGTGTCAATACTTCCGTTATAGCCTGACCTCCTGACCTTTTTGGTTTTAACCAAGCATTAGTTCCATCTTGGAAATATTGGTCTTGGCCGTGCCATTTATTTCCACTACTTGGTCTTAATCTTCCAAATGGTCCTTTCTTTGCCCAACCAAGATTATATTCAAAATGCCATTCTTCTGATTTTACTGATCTTACAAATCCAAATTTATATGAATTTGCAACTAACCAAGCATATACACCATCTTTATCAGTAGTTCTTGTTTTCTTACCATCTTTATATCGTTTATAATCTAAATCAATTGCAGTACCACTTTGATGTCTACTAGTTCCTGGAATTGCTACCCATGGCTTAAATTTAGTAGAACCTGCTGTCCATAATGGACTTTTTCTGTTCTCCATGTTTGATTTTGTAGACCAACTTTTATTTATAGCACATGAATATCTACAATTTACTTGTCCAGATGCTAATTTCTTTCCTGTTTTAGGGTGGTTTATTTGATATAAACCTCTGAATGAACTATTTAATTTTAAAGATATTCCATCTTCTTTTGCAGCTCTAAATAATGCAAGAACTCGAGGTGCCATTGTCTTACGTACAGGATTTCCTTGTATCAATACAAGCTTATCTGTTCCTACTACTTTTGCATAATTAGGAGTTCCTTTTGTAGTATTAAAGTATTCATAATCACCATCTAATTCTTCTAGGTCTGATATATCTGCAACCTCATCTAAACTCATTTCTGCACTTGCATCAATTAATCCACTAGAGCCTCCACTACAATTGTAAGATGGCATTACATTTCCATTTGAATCATATCTTGATCCTGCACAACCGGTTGAGTCTCCTGAATTACCACCTATACATTCTTGTAATGCATCAAATGTTGGACTTGCTAATGTTATTGGAATTTGTTGACCCGAACACATATATATTGAAGCCTTATCTCCGTTAATATCTTCAATTATATAATCATTATTTTGATTTGTTTGGTTGGTAGATTGACCGGCTCTTAATATATTAATTGGAGCTGGTTGTCCTGCTGTACCAGCACTATATGATGGCTGTACTACATATCGTTTTGGATCTTTTGGATTAATTGTTGATCCTAATCTAATACTTTGGCCAAACCTACCTTGGATAAGCATATCACCTTCATATGGCTGTAAATTATTTAAATCTTCTTGTTCAACAAAATCTTGATTTTCACCTCTATTTTTCCCTCCTCTAGGATTGCTAGTATTTGGATTAGAGTTTGGACCTCCTCCTCCAGGTGGTTTAGGATTAGGTGTAAAATTATTTAATTCTTCTAATGTATAAAAGTTTTTATCTCCCATACCTCTTGAATTTTGTGGAAGACTTTTTATCTTATCATAACTAAAAGTAGTTTGTCCTGCATCATATTGTTTTTGAAAATCGTAATTTTCAGCTCCTAATGTAGATAATTCTAAATAACCTGTATTTGTATCATATCCAAATTTTTCTTCAGACTCTTTAAATTCTCCTGTATATCCTCCTTCTTCTAATTCTTTTTTATAGTCTTCAATTTTTTGTTCTTTATCTTTTAGGCCTGCTTCATCTTTACCAGGAGCTCCTAAATCTAATTGGTTCTTATATACAAGTACAGCTTCTTCTAATTTTTGAAATTTTTCTACCATAGAAGTTGATAAATAATCCATGTTTGGTGGAAGTTTATCCATATTCTGTTTTGTATTAACTGTACCTGCATCCGTCGGTGCTTTATTTGTTGTTGATGGATTTCCTGATTCTATATTTTCATATGCCTCAGTTTTAGATTTTTTTTCTCCATCTTGTACAGTATTTGTCTTACTCTTTACCCCACCATCTGCAGCTTGAGGATTTGCATTTAAATGTACATTACCACCAAGATATACTGGCGGAAGATAATACCAATCAACATCAAATTGATTTCCTGTTTTTTTATCTCCTGATTTTGTATCGGGTGGCGCTGATCCTGCTTCTGGTCCAGGACCTTGGAAGCATATAACATGTTCTCCAACCAATGGTGTTTTTATAATGTTTCCATCTGCTGGATATGCTGTTATTTTTTTACCTGATGTTTTATTTCCTGCACCTGTCATGTTACCTTGTAACATTACTTCTATTTCACCACGTACAGTATCTTTAGCTTCGTCTTCACCGCCACCTTGTTTTGTTTTTTCTTTTGCAGCAGTTTTTTGGTTGAATGCATTATCAATGCTAACAACTTCACCATAGCCCCAAGTTATACTACTCATTTAGTTCCTCCTAAATTTATTTCATCTTGTTCTTTATGTATCGCATCTAATTCTTCTTGAGCTGTTTGTAATAGTCTAGCTTTTTCTTCTTCACTCATTCCATATTCATCGCCACCATCTTTAGAAGCAGATCCTACTAACCGTTGTACTACAGCTGCTAATTTAACTAAATGTTCATCATTTTTTACCGATACATCAAGGTATTCTTTTATCAAAGGAACTATTACTGTTGCATCACCTATATTTTTTATTAATGGCTGTAGTTCTTGAATCAATGTATTTATTTGTCTATCTTTCTTTTTAGAATTATGATAGATATCTTTCATTAAATCAGAAAATGTAGTTCCTTTGAACAATTCAAATTCATCATGCATAGTTTATTCCCTTTAAAATAAATATGTACAACTATGATTTATGAGTACCTATAAACCCTCTATCTGAATAGTTTTTGAACATTGTAGCATAATGTTTTTTCATTATGTTAACAACTTTGGTAATGTTTTGTGTTTTGAGACCTGTACGTTCTCGGATTAGTATATAAAGAGCCTTCTTATTAAAGTTTTCTATATTATCTCTAATACGAAATAGTTCTAATAAAGTATCTGCTACAATTATATCTCTTTTATTTGTAAAAATAGTATTAAGATTGGTAGAATAATACTCAACAAATTGATTTGTAAAGTCTTTAAGACTTTCTTGATAATCATTATAAACTGCTTCACCTCCTAAGTCTCGAGAATCATCTATAACTGTTATATCTGTCTTTGCTTTCATTTTTGCATAATTTGCATTATTTGCAATAATAAGATAATTTTTTGCAATAATAGAAAAATATGAAAAAGCCTTACCTTTACCTAAAACATATTTATGTATTTTTTCATTTAAAAATGCAACTACTTCACATTTAACATCTACATAAGGTACATCAAAATAATAAAATTTAAATGTATGAATAATATTTTCGGCCAACTTATCAAATGCATAATGTATATGTTGTGAATAAACTTTATTACGTTTTAAATACTCAGGTTCGTTATTATATGCTACAATTGCTTGGTCTGTAATATATGTAAAATATTGCTTTTTAGTAGGTTTTCGTCCTCTTCTTTTTTTCTTTGGTAATAAAGATTCAGCTTCAATTCGTGCCTTATCTTCTTCTAACCATATATAAAATTTATCTACAGGCGATTCACCATCTTTGTATACTATTGGCTGTTCTTCTTGTAAGTCTTGTTGTTGCTCATTCATTAGTTAACTCCACGATTTAGGTCATCCATTACTTCTTTAATAAGTTTAAAAGATGTGCCTACTTCGTCTGAAGCTTCAAATGCTCCTTGTCTATCTGCGTTTCTTATTTCAGAGTTGGCTTGATTAATTTTTGTTTTTAATTGTTCTAAAAAGTCGTAATAGGCTACATTTGATTGTTCTAAATCACTAATGTAATCTGTTTGGTCTTCTTGTTTTTTTAATTGATTTATATTAACAAATAATGATATTGCTAATATTACCGATATTACTATTATTGTTGTTATCATTTTTTATCTCCAAATAAATCATCAAACATTTTCATGGCTGCTCCAGCTTCGCCCTTTGATGCTATATTACCTAATTTCTTAAAATTATTTTTTTTATTATTTTTGTTAAATCCTGAAATAGAAGATTTAACTGCTGATGCTTGTGATGATTTTGTTTTTGCCCACATCTCATATTCTATTCTTGCTGCCATACAATCTGCTTGATGCATTACAAAACCTAAGTTAGTTTTTAATTTTGAATCTGCTGTTCTAGACATGAAATAAGGTTTATTATGTTCATCATATAATCCATCAGTTAATTTAATACCTAACATTTCATTCCAAGTGATCTCAATACCATAATGCTGCAATAACCAAATAGATAGGTCATTTACAAGGGTAAATTGGTTGTTAGGATTAACTTTATACATCCTTCCCATATTCTTTCTATGCCATTCTGAATCATTTGGAATATATGTTTCATTTCCTTCTCCAGGAAATCCCATCTTACCAATATCATGATTCAATGCAACAAAGATCAATTCTTCCATTGTATATCCATCACAATCAGATCCCATTGATTTCCACAACATATATACTTGTTTAGCACATTTAATAACTCGCAATACATGGTCTACATATCCACCTTCAAATGCGTTATGATAATGATCAATGCTTGAAGCAGGTTGCATACACATTCTATCTTCTAGATCTGTATACATTGCTTTTAGTTTATCTTTTCTTTCGCCTTCAAAGTTATCATCAATAACTCTTAATAACTCGTTCCAATTGTCTACAATTATTTCTGCTGGTAATTTCATATTTTATTATTTTGTTGATACCATTAGTATTTCTGATTCTCTTACTAACACATAATCAATATCATCGATTGTTACATCATTTCCATTTTTTCCTGATAATAATCTTGCAGGTGCCATAATTGTATCTCCAACTTTACATGTCATTGGAATTCGGTCTCCTGTTTGAGTATATAATCCATCTCCAACTAGAATTACTTCTGCATATTCAAATGCTGATTCATTTGATGATAAGATTATTCCTGTTTTTGTTTTAGTTTGTCTTTCCTTTGCTTTTAATAAAAGCGAGTCACCCATTGGTTTCATTTTCATAACTGTTCTCTTTAAATTATTGTATCTACTACACCTAAATCTAATGCTTGATTTGATGTCAAATACATATCTGTTCTCATTTGGTCTTTCCACCAACTTGCATCTTTTTTTGTTTTTTCTGCAAGTAAGTTGTATATATCTTGTTCTACTTGTTTTACAAAATCAACAGTAGCTGTTACATCTGTTAATTTTCCTGATATCATTGATGATGCTTGATGGAACATTATAGTAGAATTTTTACTAACCATTCGTGTTCCTGTACCACATGCTAATATAACCGAGGCTGCCGAAAAGGCTTTTCCTCTACATATTGTATTTACCTTTACATCTAATGAGTTTATATAATCTATAATTCCCATCATTTCATGAATATCACCACCTGGACTATTTATCATTAAATTAATAGGATCTGTTTGTGATCCTTTAAAATCTTTTGATTGTCTAAACTTTAATGTACGTCGAATACGTATCACCAAATCAAATAAAGTATGTCCTTCTATCTCATCATTAAGATATATTACAGAATCATCTAGTTCAATTTGATTTGCTAAAATTTCATTTAATTCTGTATACGGTGATGATTCTTGCATGTTTGTTATAATTTCTTCAGGCGCTTGCCTATTTGGTCGTTCGTTATATAAATCACTCATAATACTTTAATATAATAAATTATTTTCGTAATAACAAATTTCACTATAACTTTTTTAACTGACGTTCTAACTTTCTTAACTTAACACCGCTTGACCTAATATCCTTTTTGTATTTAGCATTCTTTAGATCGCCTCTAACCATTACCATTTGTTCAAGTATCTTAGTTCGTAGTAAACCTTTTTCTCGTTTAGTTAGTTTCTTTTTTTCAGGCTTTGCAGTTGTTGGTTCTAATGTTCCTTTTAGTTTAGGTTGTTCTTTTCCTTTATAAAATACATTTCCTTCTTTATCAACAAATTCTTTCATGAATTGCCAACCACGCAATCTACCAGATGATTTATACCCTCCTCTAATGTCAGGTGGTCCTACTGTTTTATTAACACATTTATAACATAACACCGCAGTTGCGCCTTCACCTACTTCTGACCATTCATTGCATCTTGGATGTTTTGATAATATCTGCCAACCCCAATATGATTTATCTTCAATGCTATTTCTGCATATCATATAAGTTGTTCTATCTTTCTTCTTTGTTTTAAATTTTGTAACTTGTTTCTTTTTTGCCATATTATAAATTTTTAGTTTTATTTTTTGGTGGTCCTGGTATTCTTCCCATTCCATCTACACCTGGATTAAGTGCATGGTTTGCCTTTTTCTGGTCTTTATAGATATCTTCTTTTGAGTCTTTAATTACTTCTACTACTTTGTGGCCACCTGTATTATCTACCTGTATTACTTTTTCTTTTTTAATATTTGCTGTTGCTAGAATTTCTTCATTCTTTTTTATCATTTCTTCAACTGGATATGGCTCTCTCATATCAGGAACCTTAGCTGGAATGTCATAATCTTCTTTTGATTTTATTTGAGCAAAAGCAAAATTAGCTGCTACTACCAAACATATTGCTAATGGATCAAATACAAATATAATAAGTAATAAGAACCAATTCACTACTTGTCCCATATCCTTACCAGTTGTTTCTGATAGGTATTTAAGTGGTCCTAGTTCTCTTTGTTCTTCATTACCTATTTCTAAATCTAATAATTCTGTATCTATTCTCATTACAGAATCCATAACAGCTTCTAATTTCAGATTTATATTATCTCTATCTTCAATTGTAGTTTTTAATTCTGATTGTAATGCCCTTCTAGTAGAACTAGATGTAGTAGTAATTACAGATTGAGAATTTTCATCCCAATAAGATACTGATGTTGGACTAGATAATGACTTCCTTAAATCTGATATGGTTGTATTCAATTGTAATTTTTCTATTGTCAGATCACCTTTTTGTTCTTCAAACCTTTCTTGCTTGGTTTCTAACACTGCTAATGATTTATCTAGGAATTCTGATTTGGTTGCTGTTTCTTGATAAGCCCCAGATAAGAATCCATATATACCACCAGATGTAATTACCATTAAAACAAATACTGCTACAGATAAATAAAATCTTAAAAACTTATTTATTGTACCCCAATATTGATATAATAAAGAAGCAGTAACTAATTTAGCAAATTCTAAAGAACCAGCCATTATTATTACCTGCAGGCTTGCACCTGCAAATAATTTACTTAATCCAAATACAGAATAGAACGCGGCTGAGCCGGATACAGCTAAAGCAGAAAGTCCTATTAAGAATGGAAAAAGTCTTTTTTTCATAATTAGTTTTGTATATTATCTTGGGCAAATTTTATTTTAGCGCGTATAACTTTAAATCTACGTTGTGCTTCAGATGGATCAATCTTCATTCCGCGTCTAATAATATCCTGCAAGATTTGCAACATATTGTCGGCTTCATCTAATTGCATCTTCACTTGTGGTGCATTTTTTACTGTACTCATAACTTTTCTCCTTTTTTTAGGTGGTTTGACTATGCTTATGCATAATTATTTTTAAATTATTATTTATTATAAATATATATATTATTAATATTATTAATAGATTAATATATTATATTTTAACTAACTTCGGCCATTATTGGCCTATTTTTTTGTTTATATAAACTTCTATGTTCTAATACTGCCAATTCTTTCGCTTTTGCTTCAACAACAATATCTAAATCTAATCCATATGTTCTAATCTCATCACGAATATAATCTGAATGGGCTTGTTTTCTAATCTTTTCATCTTGATATTCACGGGCTCTACTTTCTGAATAATGACAACATTGCCTAATATCATCTGGCCATGTCTCACTGGCTAATTCTAATGCTTGCCTTTCTGATAATTCATCTGGATGAAATGTATGGTGGTGGTAATCAAATGTAATTGGAATACCTATCTCTTTATAAAAATAATGATATAGCATTCGAGTTGACCACATACTTGGTTTATCATCATTTTCTAAAACCAATCTAGATTTAAGACTATCTGATAATCTATGCCATGAAGCAATCCATCGTTTTGCGGTGCCTTCGGCGTCACCATACATACCACCTACATGAATATTTATCTTATTTTCAAATGAAGGCTTATATCCCATAAGGTCAAACATTTCTGAATGACGTTCTAATCCTATAATAGATTTTTCTACAACTTCTTGCCTTGGAGAACCTAATACATGAAATGGTCCTGGATGTGTAGTTAACCTCATATTATGTTTACGAGCATATTCGCCGGCTTCATATAATCTATCAGAGATTTCTTTGATCTGAGGTAATTGATTAAGTTCATAATGATCATGCCATGGAAATAATTCAGAACCTATTCTAAACAATGTTATATCATGTTCGATATTCCATTGTAAATAATGTAATAAATCAGTTGCGTTTTTTAATGCACGTTCACCTATTAGTTCATAGTTTCGATCTGGATACCATGTTGCTTTTCGTGCTGTCCTAGAAGTAGTTACTCTACCACCGGCCTTTTTAGGTCTATTTGTTAATGTCATATTGACACAAGCATAGCCTAGTCTTACATTTTCATTCATATACTTAATATTTTTTATTATATATAATATAAGAAAAATATATCAATTATCCTAATTATTCTTCAGGAAACTCTAATTGTAATTGTATATTATCTTCAGGTTTGAAGATAATAGCATCTTGGATTGTTTCGCAACAATATAGCCATCCATCCTTCTTTAATAAGATATCAGACCTAGTCCATTGTTTCATGATATTGGAATCAAAATTAGGTTTTAATTGGCTTAATCTAATGGCTCGTTTTATGATAAGTTTACTATCATTAAAATCTATATAATGGCCGACTTGTAACATATGTTAATCGTTCTTATAAGGTGGTTTAACCTGGTTGATTATAGGTTGCTTTAATGTTAACATTAACTTAAACAAATTGGTGGAACAGTACCAATAATATCATAACACCTATAATATCGATATTTGTCTATACCTGGTATTTTTTTAGCAAATTTATTTCGTATTAAAATATGTCCATCCATCCATAATTTAAGTATCATACGCCTTAACCATTTTAAACTAGTTGAATTGATATGTATTGATCTATTAATTACTAATAAATTTAATTTATGGTCTCCCCATAAGAATTGTTCATATTGTGTATCTTGGAACAATTCATTAATAGGCTGATCTTTATCTTGTTGATCTTCTATTTCAAAATCTGCTTCAAATTCTACTTCAAATTCTTCTTGTAGAGGAGGAATAACAACTTTGGATAATGCTGCATCCATACCTTTAGATTGAAGATCGTATAAAAACTCAATTTTTTGTTTTGGTTTTAAATTTACGAATAAATCAAATTCTTGTTCGTGTATATGTAAACTATCTATTTGCATATAACAATCCTTTGTTTGAAGCACCATTGGTCATTTCTTTTACAACAAATAGATTACGGAATTGTTCTAACGTTAATTGTTTAACGCCTGCAAAATATGCTTCCGCTTGATTAACTGATGGCATATCAACTGTATTAATATGACCACTTCCTTCAACTTGACCTTTTGTATATAATCCAAATTTACTCATCTCTTATCCCTTTTATATAAATATCAATTACTAGAATCTTTCTGTAATGATGCCTTGGAAATTTCTTCAGAGATTCTATTGAATCCGCGGACCGCGTCAACTTCATATATATTTAATAATGTATGTATATATTCAGATAATGGTCCTGATAATATTATTGCATCATTTCCTTTAAGGAACCAGTCAATGACGGCTTGACATCCATCCCTTTTATAAATATCAATTACTTGTCCGTCATTGATATACCGTTTATGGAATCCCACTACTTAGTTGTTTTACCCCATTTACCTAAACGGTATGCCTTTTCCGCTTGATCCATTGCTGCACTACATGTTCTCATTAATTGATTTAATTCTGAATATGTTACATCAAATGAACGATTACCTATTTCTATTTTACCTATAACTGGTTTCATTTTTGAATATTTAAAGTCGTCTGGATTAACACGTTCTTTTAATTCAAAGTCAATTGTTGACCAAAGTTTTCCTAAATGACGCGTCTTTTTAGTATCGTGCGCCGATGTCATGTTTACACTCATATGTTTTATTTATATATTGTTAATGTGAATATTGAATCTGCAACACTATGATCTAGTCTTACATTTCCTCCTAATTGGCCATATTCATTTAATGCCCAATCTAATACTTCTACTGGATCATATACTATATATGATTCATCATAATCTTCTGAAGTATTTAAACTTAATAATGAAATTACAATTGCTGTATCAGCTAATTCCATCATCTTTGAAACTGTATTTTTTAATGCATTCATTTGATCAAAATCGTTACCAGCCGGTTCATACATAATTGATAACCCACCAATATTAACAACCCAATCAGCTGCATAATTTCCATCTAGTTTAAATAAATTAGTAGCTGTAAATGTACCTGTTGGTACTAATTCTTTAGCCGTACCAATTAATACTTTATTTAAATCAATTCCATGATATGATACATCATCTTGATATATTCCTTCTAAATGTCTAAGGAAATCTCCTCTACCACAACCAATATCTAAAACAGATTCGGCTGATGCATCAAAATTAGAAGCAACAAAATCATACATAATTGATTGTTCTTCTAAATTTCTATATCCAACTACTCTTGGATCAACTTTAAGATAATCTCCTTCAAGTTCACCTAAAGCTTCTTCGGATACTGGATAATTTTCTACATAACCTTCTTGTTCTTCTATTGGTTCTGCATCTGCAGGAACATCTTCAGATTCTTTTTTAGTTTGTACTTGTGCTTCAAATACTTCTTGATCTGATACTACATTTGGTTGTAGATTCAAATCTTGCTCTTGAACAACTTGTTCTAAGTCTTTGTTTTCTTCATTCATATTATTAACTTTTTTATTTACGTTTATTTCTAGGACCTCGTCGTTTGTTAATCCTATTTATTTTACTTTCAATATCAGATAGATCCATTCTCATTGGATGTGTTCTGTTAAATTGTTGAGATGTTTTACATGCAAGCGCTGCATATTCCCAAGCCTTATCTTCGGAATGCGTTGCAGGCAAATAAAACTCTTCAGCAATAAATATATCTCCGGACATTATTTGAGCACCTGTACTACCATAAATTATCTTTGCATCAGGATACTGTTTTAAAACTTTTTTTCTAAGTCTAGCTTTTTTTATTTCTTCTCTCATATTAAAACGATCTAGGTCCTTGGCATGGAAATACAAAGTCATTATACTTTTCAAATTGACCTACCATTAAATCTCCTGAATTCATATCTTCACCATCTGCTCTTAATCTGGTTTTATCAGAATAATTTCCTCTTGTATGTCCATGTTTTTTATGAATAAACATATTATTGGTTCCACCATTTGATATCCATGCATCTGTAACAGATGACAAAATTGTTTGAGTTGATTTAGGTTCGTCAACACCTATCATTATTAGTCCTGAACCATCTTCTGTTCTAACATCATAACTTCGTTTAGGCATTTTACCAGCCGGACGAACATTAGTTACCAATGCAACTCTTAATTTAAATTCTTCAGAATTCCATGATTTTGTTTTAACTACTACTTTATCTCCTTCGTAATACTTTACGCTATTACTTTTAATCTTAACTTTTTTAGCCATTTTTTAATTTTTAATTATTATTTAATTTTTATTTATTTTTCGATTACTTTGATAATCTTGGAATTAGATACTGCTTTAACTTCAAAGTCAACTCCCGAACCTTCAAAGTCTTTTACTACCATTGCTTCCGCATGGGTTACAGATTGAGCATCTACTAGATACATTTCTGTTACTCTTTTTACTCCTTTTGCTGAATCTACTGCGATTCTAACCTTAGCTGTATAATATGCCATTTCTTATTTTTTTTTATGATTAATAATATATAAATATAAAAACTTTTTCTCGTAAGTCCTAATGTTTTTCATGAAAAGTTTCTAAAAGTTTCCTGGTGCTACTTGCATACATGTTAATCCTATTTCTCTCCACATATTGACAACTTTATCTCTATCATCAAATACTGCTACTACTTCTACTTCATCCATATCTTCAGGATTAACAAATACTTCTTCAAACCAACCTAATTTTAATTTTTCATCAGGCATAAATTTGAATGGATGTTTAATAGGACGCATTTTTAATATATCATATTCAACTTCATATTCTTTTAACCAGTCTTTAGTAACTTGTTCTGATGATGCACTTCTACCTGAAAATATTGCTATTTTATATCCAAAAGCTTTTAATGCTTGAGCCATCATAATTACTGGTTGATTTGGTTCATCAGATGCGACAAGTTTATCTGAAAAAAATATATCCCAATCCATTTTACCAGACTTAGATGCTAATTTTCTACGTATTTCGATATTGGCTAACGTGCCATCTAAATCGAATATTACCCATTTATCTTTATTCATACTTATATAGATTCGTTATACATTGCATTATCTAATTCCGCAGAACATTCTACTTCTGGCGTTCTGGTTGCATAATATATAAATTGAGCTCTACCATGCTTAATTGCATCTTTAGGCCATTCCATTCTATCAATAATACCTTTCTTCAAACCTCTACGAAGCATATCAGCATATTTTTTATTTGATTGGCTTGAACGATTTCTGTCATAACCAAATGCTGCTTTATGGATTTCTGTTTCGGTCATTGGACCTATTCTTTTTAAGACATCTACCATTTCGTGTACTGAATTATTTTTTGATAATCCCATTTCTTTTCTTGAATAACTATTTAACATTTTTTAATTTTTAATTTAGGTCTACTTCTGGCTAGACCTCTTACCTTTTTTATTTATATAAAGATAAGAAAAATATTTCAATTAACCAAATCTTTTTACAGCTTTTTTTGAAAAAGTTTACAAAAAGAAAGACGCCGAAACGCCTTTCTTATATAACAAATTAAACTAATTATTTTTTAGTAAAAAATGACATTACAATTACTAATACGATCAATCCTACAAAACCACCATTACCTAGTGCTTCTACAAGAGCTGATAAATTAGCTATTACATCCATGCCAAATACTGTACCACCTGTTAAAACGGTCCACAAGATTGATACTGGTATTACTGCCATCATTACTGATAATAGTCCACCAAAAAATCCTGTTACATATTTAATTACTGAATCCATATTTAATCCTCTTTTTTATTTAATTATTTTGTGGCAAAATTGCCTAATTAGAGAGCTCGTTTACTGTTACTTATTAAAACTTAAACCCAAACCCTAATGTAAGGTTTGTAGTCTTAGTCCCTGTATTATAAACGACTTTTGGATCTACGTAAATATTACTTCTTAAAGTAAATAATTTACCAGCTCCAATTGACATTCCATCCGTAGATAGTCCGTCGGTTGCTAAATAAGCAAAATATCCTTTTATAAAATATCTTGCATGGAAATCGATATCCATATCCACTGTTGAATCTGCTTGGCTTACTGAAGCACCTATCATTAGGTTATCCATTACACCGTAGCCGATTGTTGGAGATACTGACCATTCAGTCCATGCTGTATTTGCTACATCACCTGTACCTACGTACCAGTCTCCTGTTGTTTGTGCATTCATTCCAACTATCGTTGAGAATACTAATGCTAATGTTAAAATCAATTTTTTCATAAAATTTCTCCTTTGTTTTATTATGCCACTATTGGCTTTTTATGTAAGGAGCTCTCTAATTTATGTACGCCATACGTATAGCGTAAATCTCCTAATTCATAATACTAATGTATAATATATAAAATATTATTCGTTAGTCCTAATCTTTAGTCATCTTTTTTTACTTTAGTCGATGCATCACCTTTTGCATCTCTTTTATAATCTATGTAAGCTCTTAAAACTTCGTTAGGTGTAATTTCTAATGCCGTAGCTAAATTCATTATCACCTGTGAAACCACTTTCCTTTTTTGGAAAGATCCTTTTGCACGTTTCCCTAAACTATTTAAAATCATAGCTAGTCGTGCATTATCCGTAACTGTACCTCTTTGTACTACCGTTTTGGTAGCTTCGGTATTAATATTGTTAATTTCTTCTTTTATTATTTTTCTAATATCTGATTGTTTCATGACATATTATTGTTTTGGAATAGGAATAGATCTTCTACCACCTTTCAATCTTTTACCTTCTAATTGATTAGCAATATCTAATTCAGCTCCTATTAATTTATACAATATACCCGCATCACTAATTAAGTCTTGTAATTGTTTATATGCTTCATAAGATGCATCTCCGCCCTTTGCTGCATCTTTTGCAGTAGCTAATGCTCCTGATAGCCTATCAACTATTTGTGTTCTAATAGATGATCGATTGAGAGAAGCAAATCCTGATACTTTTACCATTGGGTCGTTTGGGTCCATATCTTTAGGATCTGCTAATGTTCCAAATTTATACGATTCTTCATTCATAAGCGAATGAACTTCTTCTCGTATAATTTGCTTCAATCTACCTTTTAAATCTTTACCTTCCATTTCTTAATTCCAAAATATTAATTTACCTAATATGCCTAATACTGCAATCCATACAGACCATAAAGCACCATTAGCCTTTTTTCTAAAATCAGTGTTACGATTAACTCTAGATATAGTTCCATCATCTGGATCTAATAATCTAATTTTAATTTCTTTTACATCTGCCTTAATTGATAAAAGTTCATCATGCAGTTGTTGGTTTGTTAATCGTGCCATATTATTATGATCTTTTAGATTCTAATACTGATTGTTTTCTGTAATCGGTTACTAATTTTTTTATTTCACCAATTGATTTTCTTGCTCTTGTTGCTGCCGCCTTATTACCTTTATCGGTAAATTTTCTATGATTCTCTTGAAACTCTTCCCAAAGGTTATTCAATGTATCATATAACTGAGTTGTACTCATAACTTTTCTCCTATTATTGTTAATTTAAAATAAATATGCGTCTTTAGTAGAAATCACCACTATCAACACCATCTTCTTCTCTATAATCTATATCATCCATATCATCCATCTCAAAATCGGCGTCTACGGTATAGTCTATTATTGTTGCAGGCTCTTTGCCTTTCTTTCTAATTTGTATTATATCATCATCTTCCATTTCAAGTAAAATATCAGATTTTAGTATTTTATCACGACGTGCAAATTTACCAATGACAGGTCCAAATTGTGGATGCATATGATAATCACCAACAAATTCTCTATCATCTGTTGTCATAAATTCACCACCCTTTGAATACAACCTAGGTTGATAATCAGGATCATCATCATCAAATTCTTGTTCTTCTCCTATATCTTCTTTATATCTATCTGAATTTGATTCTGGAAAATCTATCTCATCTAAACCTTCTGGCTCAGACTTTATAACTTCAAATGCATCCAAAAATAATCCTTTAAGTTCATCTTCTGAATATACATCTGTTTCTTGAAATATTAAATTTCCATCTAGGTAGACTTCTCCTAGATCCTTTTCATCATCGACCATCATTTCTATTTCTTGGCCTTGGTATACTGTATCAGTTTCTTTTTCTTGAAACTCGTAAAAAAAGTCATCTCTTTCCATAATTACCTTTTATATCTTATGTGTTTATCGGTTACTATATACTCTGTATATAAGTCTTCATGATCTTCAACCACATCATCTAATTCATCTTGAACCATATCAGTATAATGTTCTTGGAAATCATTACTAAACATTCCTGGATATTCTTGTTTAAGTCTCATTTGGTAATCTTCTTCAAACCTTTCAAGGTATTCAGCTTCTAGTTCAGACCTTAATTCATCCATTTGATCTTCTATTGCATCATCTAATTGGGCAGTTGCACCAAACATTTGCGGATCATCTTCTTCGTCTGCTAATATATTAGCTACTTGAGATGCTGATAATTGTTGTATATCAAACTCCTCAGCAAACTCTTCAATTAATTTTGTACGACTTGCATTTCTTAATTGTGTTTCATAAATAACATGGCCATCTAATAAAACTTTTTCAGTACCACCTCTTTTATTTTTACCAAACATTTGGTGTACCTTACCTCTATTAACATCAAAATCTAATATACGTCCTAAATATGATTCCTCAGGATCTGCATTAGATGTAATAAGAATATATCCGGTTGATTTTTGTGGTAATTTTACATCACCTGGTTCCATTGCAGCAGCAATTGCTTCCATTTCTGGATTGCTTACTCTAGGTCTACGACCAACTAAGACTTGAGGTCCCCTTGGTTTCCTTGAACTATTACGCCCCCTGAACCCATTAAATACGTTACCCAATCCTAATAAACCCATATCTATTCTTCCTGTTATTTATTTTAATATAAATATGGAGTTACAAGAGTTTAACTATTGGAATAGTTAGATAGTTTCCTAGATATCCAACCTGCAAATCGTTTAAATATGTTCTGTTTCGTTGATTTTGGTTCTGTAGGCTTTGGTTTTGTAGTTTCTTCTTTGATAGGATTGGTTTTAGGAACGTATAAACGCTGGATTGGTTTATCTGTTTCTGTTTTTATGACATTAGATGATACAGGAGCAGTAGATATTACTCTTCTAGCCTTTCTAGGAGTCATTTTTCTTGGTACATAATTAGTTTTATCAGGAACATCTTGTCCTGGCTGTTCAATTTTTTGTACAGCTACTTTTAATTCATGAAAATCGTTTGCATCTATTGCAGTAATTGTATAATCTGTACTATTATATGATAAAATATCACCAATTTCTATATTTTGGTTGTCTTGATAGTCTACAATTTTAACATTTTCATTTTCATCTTGTATAATTGTAGCAAATTGCATATCTTTTTTAAGATGAAATTCAGAATCTGAAATTTTTTTAAAATTATCTAGTATTGCTTTCATTTTTTGTATTTTTTATAACTTTTTCGTACGCATATGCCCATTTTTCACGAGATTCTTTGTACTTATGATGATCTTGCCAATTCATTTTACTCAATTGTGCATCAAATTCTTTTTTTAAGCCTAATTTATTAATTGATTCGGTAATTTCATACCATAAATCTTCATAATGACCCATAATTAAAACCTATTTAAATTATCTTCCTTGACCTTTATACTTCTTTTTATAAAACTTTGATTGTTTACAGTTAGAAGTTTTGCTTTTTGCATGTACTCCAGGACGTTTTTTACGTTTTGCTGATGTATGAGTATATCCGGTTGCTTTTCTGGCCATGATTAATATCTATTAATTCCTTTGCCTGTTTCAAATGCTCTTAACATTTCTTTAATATATCCTGCAGTTTCTTTTGATGCATCACGATTATAAGATCCATAACCTTGGGCCTTTTCTCTTTCTGCAGCATTATCTTGCCTAATATATTCACCATATGATCTCAATGCTCTTGACATTGTTGATGTAACATCTTTCATTGCAACTTCATTACCATTAATAGTAGTTACTAATTCATCATATCTACCTACCTTAATTACTGCCATTCCTTCTGCAATTGCTTCATTTGCTAGCTTAACTATCTTAGCAACCATAGAATCTACATTATCTCTTGATCCTACTCTTGCATTTAGAATATCTTTATATCTTTTAAGATTTGCACGCCTCCATGATGGTGCATCTTTAAA
>Ga0181408_1000051_pt1 | contig 31686 bp, 50 predicted proteins | sample 31SPOviralmetaG_FD_130137 | JGI IMG/M metagenome (GOLD analysis project Ga0181408, IMG submission 130137) | Marine viral communities from the oligotrophic San Pedro Time Series (SPOT) site, San Pedro Channel, CA, USA - 31 SPOT_SRF_2012-02-16 | ecosystem: Environmental > Aquatic > Marine > Strait...
AAAAAAAGTTAATGGGTATTATATAAATAATGAAAGGATAGAAATATTATATGAAAGAAAATTTTGATCGTAAACAAGGTATTGGTGGTAGTGACGCTACCAGATTATACAATGGTGATTGGTACGATCTGTATCTAGAAAAAATTGGAGAGAAAGAATCAGATGATCTCTCCAGAGTTTTACCAGTACAGATGGGAGTATATACCGAAGACTTTAATATTCGCTGGTTTGAACAAGAAACAGGAATAAAAGTAGTAAGCGAACAAGTATTTATTAAATCAAAAGAATATCCATTTATGTATTGTAATATAGATGGAGTACTTCAAGAGAAGAAAGCATTATTAGAATGTAAACACACTAATGCTTTTACTAATGAAGTAAAGACAGCTGAGAAATACAAAGCACAAATACAACATTATCTTATGATATATGGTGCAGATAAAATGTATCTATCAATGTTCTTTGGTAATATGAAATGGGGACTCGTTGAAGTATTACCAGATAAGAAATTTCAAGAACAATTATTAGCTGCAGAAGTATTGTTCTGGCATATGGTACAAACAAAATCACCACCACCAGATTTTGTAGATTTTAATAATTTTGATGAACAAATAAAGGAGCATAACAATGGACGACAAATCATACCCATACTCACCAGGAAGTCAGAAAGTTGATACATCAATAGAAGCTGCTGAACTTATTAAAGCTGGTGCAGATACAATACGTAAAAAAGTATTTGATGTTATTATTAACAAAGGATCTTTTGGAGCAACTGCAGATGAAGTTGCAGATCTGTTGGCGTTAAGCTCGTTTACAGTTAGACCAAGAGTAACAGAACTATATAAACAGAATAAAATAGAAAGAAAAGATAAACGTAAAAATGCTAGTCAAAGATTAGCTTATGTTTATGTAGTTAGTAAAGATCACGTTAATAATCAATATACACAGAAAGGAACGTAATATGAGAACAGGTAAAGAAGAACATTTTTGGATATGGGATCAAGTAAAAAATACTAATCCTAAATATACAAAAGCATTTACAAAGTTTGGTGGTAAAGAACTTACTACTATAGATCCAATGTACCAGATACAAGTTATGACTGGTATGTTTGGTCCAGTAGGAATAGGTTGGTCTTATCATGTAGAGTACACTTATACAGATAAAAATGTATTTGCAGAAGTTACTATAAGATACAGAAAAGAACCTAGGTTAGATTGGAATCAATATGGTCCAGTATCATCTGTACAAGCATTGTACAAAAAGAATGGTGGACTAGATGATGAAGCACCTAAGAAAGCAATGACTGACGCTATGACAAAAGGGTTTAGTCATCTTGGTATTAGTGCTGATGTCTTTCTTGGATTATTTGACAACAACAAATATGTTCAAGAAATGAAAGCTAAGTTCGAAGCACCAAGTAATATTAAAGTCATTAATACAAAGGAGTTAAATAATGATAAACAAAGTAATGTTAATAGGAAGACTGGGAGCAGATCCAGAGATAAAACAAACTAAGAAGGGTGAATCCTTTGCCAACTTGTCTATGGCTACTAATAAAAAGTACAAAGACAAAGAAGGTCAATGGGTAGAAAAAACTACATGGCACAAAATTGTTGTGTGGGATCCAAGACTTGCAGATAATATGCAAAAATATGCAAAGACTGGTACTCAACTATATGTTGAGGGTGAATTAGAAACTAGACAATTTAAAGATTCTAATGATCAAAACAGAATTGTGACTGAGGTTGTTATACCTCGATACACAGGAAGCATTAGATTAGTTGGAGATAAACCTGCTGCTAAAGCTGATACATCAGCTAAAGAAGAAGGTGATTTCGACAATCAATTCTAATAGGTTAATGTAGCTCACCTAACACCAAGGGTATAACCAATGGTAAAAAGCAACTACAAGATTAATAGCGTTGCAAGACGTTGTTGGTTTATAAACATCTAGTGTTGTAAGCTGTAGGCGTACATGAATGCTCTTTGAATTGAGTACGCCTACAGTTATTTTTTTAATTGTGAGGTGAGAGCTACCGAAATTAATTATAGCTTTAGCTATGAAAAATATTTTATGTTTAAAAGAAATATTTAAGAAGCGTGAAGTTTCTAGAGATGATGTCATAAATGTGTACGATCACATTGAAGACACAATTACTATTAGATTACTACAAGGATCTAATATAGATGCAACACAAGTAGCACTTGTATCTAATGTAATGAGTCTAGCTCAATCATACAATAATAAGAAATTTGCAATAAAACTGCTAGAAGGAGCTTTAGCAGAAATGCAATCAGATCATTTTAGAGAAACAGGCAATAAGCTGTCTTAGAGCAACGCACACAAGCTTGTATATCCATGCATAGTCTGGGTCGCATTATACCTGTTTTGCTAATCCTAGAGGCTCTCAGAGGGCTTTATTCGTATGATTTATCATGATTTCTCTCATAATCATCTTTTCTCATACATTCATAGTGAGCTTTAGTTTTATCTGCAAAAGCTACAAATGAATCTGTATTAATCATATCTTCGCCACAATATCTACAAGGCCCAATATCTATGATAGTTACTTTAGAACGATTCCAAACTTTCTTTTTCATTCTAAAATTAATTTTTTAATTGACTTCTCTCCCATATAGATTTCTGTTTCTGCCATAGAAACAATGCATCTATATTCTATGTTATCACTAACTGTTCTGTTAGCTATACGTTTACCTTTAAGACATTCAGACATATTAGGTTGTATTCTGTGTTCTTTAATCTCATGATCTACTATCATTAATAAAGCTATAACAGATTCTAACATTAGTGGTTACCATTCATTTTTTTCTGCAGCATATCTACTTGCTCTTTAAGATGATCTATATTTACTTTGTTATATCTAGAAGCATCAATCTCTTTTTCAATAGACTCTATCTGTCCAGATAGATGTTCAATAAGCATATACATTTCTAAGTTCTTAGGTTCTTGTTCTGCTTTTTTAAGTAGGTCTGCTTGGAATAAATGATCTGCAGTTTCTAATTTATTAAGACGTTCAACGATACCGAAGTATGCCCATACTCCAACTGCAACACAAACTACTATACCAATCATATTTCTGATTGGCATTGATACCGAAGTATTCTCTGAGATCTTCATTTTCGTTTCATTATGTCAGCACCTTTTAATCCATAAATTGCACTGACTACCCCTATAAAAATTGCTTGATACCAGTAGGGTAAATTTTTAAAATATTCGAAAAATAAATCTAGCTTAACACGTATTTCTGGATCGTCAGAGAAAACAGACCAACCCAATAAAACGATAGGCATAGATACCAGAACCAAGACAAATTCATCTTTCCAACCATTATCATTACTCTCAATAACCTTTGCTTTATATTCAAGTTCACCACTACTCATTTTTTCTGCATGACGCATTTGTGCATCTGCCATCAACATTTTTGTTTGTTGACGTTTTTTATATACATGAGAACCAGCGTTCATTGCAAGTTTAATAGCACTCAACCACATAATTAATATTTCCAGACGTTAGGTCTTACTACATACTTTTGACTTACATCTGGTGTAAGCCAATCAAGATGAGTAAATGTTTTAGCAATACCTATACCTGTAGGTTTAGGTTCATAGTTCAATGCAAAGTTAAGAAGCTTGTATTGTGATTGTGTATTTGTAGCTATGTCTACTGCAATACCTGTTGTATGTGGTCCATCTAATCCTGTTGAAGATACCGAATTATTATGCTCTGGACTTCTATATCCAGAGGTAATAGATACTCCTTCACCTACCTCATCTCTATAAGCTTGTACAAAATCTAATACTATAGTTGATATTTTTAAATTTCCAGATCCCTGGCATTTAAATTCATCAGCTGTAAAATTAGAATGTTTATCAGAATCCCATTGATCTGCACTTGTAATAAAATTATCCATTTTCTTTTTCCAATCTATCCATAGATATAAATTTACTCTCTTGTATATGATTGTCCCAGATACCGAGTTCAACTATTCCCCAAGACCAACCAGTCAAGTTAAGTTTAGCATACTCCTCTACATGATTAAAAGGCAACGCACAACCAACGTTGACTATCCTTACATAATTTTTATCACCAATTTTAGGAGCCTTCCAATCTCTATACTTATGTGTATGTCCAAATACTATATCGTTAGTTGCATCATTAGCTATTTGTATTTCACAGTTCTTACCACCATATTCTTTGCCCATTATATTTAATGGACAATGAGTAAAGGACACCCCACCAATATTTTTAAATGCACCATAAGGAGAATGTTTCCAGTTACGTTTATCAAAAGAATCATGCAATTCTTTTTTCATCATACCTGCAATTTCTGGAATATTTTCTTCAAATCTAAAAACACGTTGTTCATGATTACCAAAGGTAACGTGTCTAGGTATTCTATCATTATCAATAGCTTTATCTAATATATCAATAGATGTTCTCATAGATTCTATATCTTGCATATAGGCATCTTTAAGTTTACCTGCTTGTGAAGAATTTTTTTGAAAAAAACTTAAGCTATCAAATGATGCCCAGTCACCTATTTGTATTATATAATCTGGTTTAGATTCTTTAATGTATTTACCAATCCATTTAAATCTATCTTGCTCTATACTTGGACTATCATGAGCATCACCTATAACAATTATTTTATGTCCTTTAAATAACATTTTCTTCTTTACACATATATTTAGTCGCAAGTCTATGTTTATCTATATCTTCATGTGTTGTAAGAATTTCATAACTTATAATATGAGCTTGTGCTACGCACTCACCCCAAGTATTAAAATCATCTGGAAACAGTATAGGAGGAGAACATTGTCCATTTAAAAATGAACATAACCATACTACTAATGTAAACTTCATTTAAAATTAAAATAGCCTAAAACTCCTGCTGCTACAGTACCAAGAAATACTAATACAGCTACTATTCCTTTTCCTTTAGAAACATTATCTTGTAATGCATCTACTTTTTTTTCTAATCTTTCAATTGATGTTATTAAGTTTTTCATTCTTTCTGCACACAATTTTTCGTGAGCTGAAAGTCTTACACCAGCTGCTACTTCTGCGTATTGTTTTGGTGTAATTTTTTTTCGCATAGCATAAAATTAGTATTGTAAACTAACTCCTCTAATTCTAGCTTCTTTTGAACCACTAGATTGATTAGCAAAAGATATTTTGTATTTTAAACTTGTTCCTGCTGTTACCGACAAGTCATTTACTTTTGCCATTTTAATTCCAGTAGCAAAATCTGGTAAAGCTGTCATCGTAGCAGTAGAATAATTAGAACCACCATCTGCTGAAAGTTGTAAAACTATATCTGTGTTTAATGCGTTTGTTCCTGCTTGGTCTTGGTAAGTGATTACAGCTCCCATTTTGTTAGTTGATGACGCTGTAATATTGTTGCCAGTAAATGAGCCAGTTGCACTTAAACTTTCACTAAATGTTTTTCCATAAATTTTAAAACTTCTTAATCCAACATCACAAGGAGTTGGTATATTGTGGTATTTTATTTGATAATATCTATAAACGATAGAATTAGAAAACGAACCACTATCACATCCAGTTTTACCACTATTAGTTGGTAAATCTACAATGTGTTTTAGTACAGTCCAAGAACCAGTTAAATCATTTGAACCAGATAAACTAAAATCTGGAGTACCATTTGTCCAAATTCTATCCCATACGCATTTAGTAAAAACCCAACTAGGAGAAGATGCTCCAGTATCCCAAGCATAAAAAACATCTGCGTTTGATGTATCTGTGTATTGTCCAAAATAATTATAAGTAGTGTTCACTCCTTGACCACTTTCTGCTAATATTCCCCATAATTCATTTGTTCTTCTTGCTCCACCACCGTTATAGTGTCCAGTAATACGAGTATGTGTTGGGTCATCAACTACAGTCCAGTTTTGAGCTGAAACTGTATTAGTGTCAAAAGTACCACCAGCTACACTTGCAGAGCTTTGATTGTCTGCATCTACTAATAATGCCTCTGAGCCTAAAGTTTGAACATTTGAATTTATAAATTCTGCACTATTTCTTTCTGTATTAGTTAGATTAGAAATAGCAGAGCTATCTTGGAATACATCAAAAGACGCAGAGTTAGAATTACTTGCATTAAGATTTTCTTGTGTGTGAACTCTTAATCCTAAAGTAGAAATATCATTAACAATTTTATTATCATCAAAACTTGATGCGTGTTGAGATACATTTGATGATGCTATTCTTGCATCTGCAAAAGTACCAGATGTAATTTTAGATGCAGATAAATTTGGTATATCTGCTTCTGTAAATCCCCCAGAAATTATATTTGATAGATCTCTCGCTTTTGTCATATAGAGTACTCATTCATTTATAATACGATTGTATTAGCTTCATCTTCAGTTAAAGCCTCTCCAGCAATTAACTTTGCTTTAGCACTAGCTTTAAGAGAAGCTTTATTTTCTTCGTTAGCAATTCTTTGAGCTTCTTGCGTTTCAAAATCAATAGCATCCGTTTCTCTTTGTGCTATTTCTTCAGCAGTTAAATCAACTTCAGTACCATTTGGATTTTCTATATTGACTAATATTTTTTTCATATAATTACTCCTTAACTGTTTTTCATTCCGTATAAGTGATATTTACCACTAGCAATATTTCCTGATTGCGGTAAAAATTGAACTCCACTTAAAGCACTTGTACTTGTATTTCTTCCAAAGAAATTTGAATGCAATATTTTAGAAGCAGTCATATGATGAACGTATCCTTTAACTGCTTTATAAACTGTTGCGTCTAGTGGATTATAAATATCTACTTCACCAACTGCGTGATAATTACCAGTGTTTAAAATACCGTCACCGTTCATTCTTATTTTGGTATCAGTTGATGATGGAAAAGCACCAGTCACTCCAGCTGAATTGATACCGCCATCATTATAACCCTCTTGGTTGATATGGAAATAATAACTAGATGAAGTAATGGCAGAACCACTTTGCATAAATCTAAAATACATATCTGCAGATGATGATGAGTGAGTGACGTTATGAAAGAATATTTTATATACATCATAGTCACTTGTAAAAAGACCATTAAAATCTATTGTACTTGAAGAACTTGCGGTTGCTGATCCTAAATGTACAAAGTCAGAAGATACTGTTCCCCAAGATGGATTAGCACCAGAACCACCAGTTTGTAAAACTTGACCTGCTGTTCCATATCCTAATCTTGCTAGACCAGAACCATCTCTGTATACGATGTCTCCCTGCGTAGTTAAAGTTGACGTTAAGTCAGTTCCATCAGTACCTGCTGCTGACATTTGTTGCCAATACGCTGAAGCTGATGCTGGGTTTTGATTAGTACCTGCTTGAATAGAAACATATGAAGATCCAGATAAACTAACTACGTCATCTATAACGTATGCAGTTCCAGAGTTCCATGCACCTTTCCAATTAAATTTTATATTTCCGAGTGTAACTGTTGCCATATCTTCTCCTTTTTAAATTAATTTAAATAACATTCTACGCACATTATACAGTAGCTGTTAGTTTTCCATTACTAATAGACCAAACAAATCCAGAAGCTGCATATTGTACGTCAATAAAAGATTCGTATTCTGTTTGTGTAATATTATCAGCACCTTCATTAGTTGTTTGTACTTGTAATGTGTTGTCAGCTGGTGTTACTGTATTAGCAGTTCCACCCATATTAGTATGTGATGAACAATAGTAATACAAAGTAGGAGCATTAGCAGCTACTATAATAGTTACCTGTGTAGAGCTGTTATGTGTAACTCCTGTTGTATATTCAGATCCTCCTCCATGACTACCATTTGAAGTTGTTGAAAATTTAAATGGGTGTCCAGATGGATAATTAAATATGTAAGTATTACCTTCTTCTAAAGTTAGTGTGTCTTGTGATACCCCATCAATTACAAATACACCACCAGCTACTGTTACAGTTCTAACTAATGTTGATGCTGTAAAACTTGTTTTAAATCCATAGACTTCAGCAGATGATGCATTTGCAAACTCTAATGCATTTGCTGAGCTGTTCATAACAAGAGCTTGTCCTGATGTACCAAAACTTGCAGGAGTATCTGTTAAATCTTTAATTGAAATATTTGCTAAATTAAAAGTTCCAAACGCAACTATATCTACAACATCAGATGCTGCAAGAGCAGAAGCAAAAACTACAGATGAACCAGAAGTTACAGTAACGTCTGTTCCATTTACCTGCTTAACCCCATTTAAATAAACGTCTACAAATCCTGCATCATATGCAAGAGTTTTATTTAAAGCTTCCGAATAACCAGTTCCAGATGCACCAGATAATGTAGTAGGCGTTCCTGTTATATTGTAAGTAAATCTATTTGATGTACCATTAACTGTAGAACCTGCTGCTGCCCAACCACCAGATTTATAAACTTTTAATTCATCAGCTGTTGTATCAAAATATAAATCACCAGCATTTAAACTTGATGTTGGTGCTGATGATGCAATCCTATATACATCAGCAAAATTTTGTACAGATGATAAATTATTATTTACATTTGTAACAGCTGCATGAGCATTAGCTAAATTTGTTAAATTTGTAATTCCAGCTAATGTTGATATTTCAGATGTTTGTCCAGCTACAGTTCCAATATTATTTGTTGGAGTAATTTGTCCAGCTACAGCAGAAATATTTGAGTTAGCTGCTGATACTGTATCAATAGCAGTTTGTTGTGAGGTAGTAGGTACTAATTGTTTCCATTGTGTATTACCTAAGTCATACACTTTCATTACATTGTCTGATGTATTAAAGTATAAAGCTCCATCTGTAAGTGTATTACCATCATTATCTACTGAAGGATCACTAGACTTAGATCCTAAAAAATCATCATCAAATGTATCAAGTGCTGCTTCAGCTGCATTCTTTGCATTTTCTGCTGCTGTTGCAGAACCTGCAGCTGCTGTCGCTGATGTTGCTGCTGCTGTTGCTGATGTTGCTGCATTAGATTCTGCTGTAAGTAATCCAGATGCATCAACACTAAATTCTAATCCTGTACCACCAGAGTTAGCAGATAATATTTTTCCTGCAACCATATCTGGAAAAGTAAGATTAAACGAAGAAGAAGTAGTTGCTGAAGCTCTAGGAGAAAATTTTAAATCTCTTTCGAGTTGCTGTGCCATAGCAGTAATTTTATCTAGCTCATCATTAAGAGATGCTATTTGAAATGCACCAGAAGTAGGAAAGTCTGTAGATCTAGCTATTGCTATATCTCTAGATATAGTAATTACATCATTAACAGTAGCTCCAGGCGAACCTAAAGTAATAGATCCTCCACCAGTTACACCAGCACCTGTAACAGAATATTCTGTTGCATCACTTGGAGAAGCTGCAAAACTTAATTGTGTAGCACCATTAAATACTTTTAAGTCTGCGTTTGTAAAAAACTCAAACCCTACAGTAAAAGATGTTTGTCCAGCAGTTGCTGTATATTGTACTCGTGGTTCTACATCTGATATATTAATTGCCATTATCGAAGTCCCTTTTCTATGTCGTCAAATAACCAATCCAAGTACCATACGTTCTGAAATGGAATTAATCTACGCACATTACGAGCTGTGTAGTGATTATATTTATTTCCACCTACGTCATACATTATGTCAAATATATTATAAATTTGTGATGCCGAAGGACCAATTAAACCAACTTTAGATTTCATTGAAGATCCATAAGGTTTACCTTCACCAAGTAAAGGTCTAATACCAATCCTATTATCTGTAAGAGCTTCAATAGATCTATTAACATCTACATAAATTCCACCAAGTCCAGATCTATCAAAAGCAGATAGTAGTTTATCTGTAAAAGATTTTTTAGAATAATCTTTGCCAAATCTTAATTCAGTATAAACTGCATCTACTAACATACCTGTACCCATAAGAAGTAAAGATCCAAATAAAAAATCCATATCTTTTTCTTGCATACCTCTTAACAACATTCTTTGTGTTGCTGCCATAGCAAATTTTTTAAACTGTACAATAGTACTAGCTAACTCATAGTTCATAAATAATGGTGTATCTCCTTTACCTGGAGTTACAATTGTAATATTTATATCTTTGTTAAGAGCTGCACCAAAAGATTGTTTAGCTGCATCATCAGTCCATTCTGCAGTGTTAGCCATAAAATTATATTTTAATTTTGTACCATGCTTATCAAACTCACTAGCAATCTTTTTAGCCATAGCTTCATCAATACCAGAAGCTGCAAGTTTAGTTTTATTTTTATCTGCTAAAGTTCCTTTACCCCATTTAACTGAGTCTTCTAAAATTCTAGATCCTATAGTAACTGATGCTGCGCTTTTCATAAACTCAGTCCATCTAGACATTAAGTTAACATACATAAAATTAAAGTTAGCAGTTTTACCCATCATACCTTCTATTTTAGAAGTCATACCAAACATATCTCCAATATCAGAAAACAACATAGCTCTTTGACCTGTAACCATATCTACTGCTTCAGCAAATGATTGAGCTTCTTTTTTACCTGCTTTGAATATACCAGTTTTTTTAGATGACAACATATCTGACCACATTTCAAATTGAGTTTTAAAACCTCTTTGAATACCAGATGTCATTGCAATTCTAGCAACGTCAGCTGTTGCCGCAAAAAATCCTGTAAGCATAGTAAGAGCATTGTAATGTTTCATTGTTCTCATAGCTCTAGAAGTCCAAGCATGAGGATCTGCAGGTAAACCATAAGTACCTCTTACAAGTTCTACACCTGCTTCTAGATCTTCTAATACTTGATTTCTTTCTTTAATAATTTTAGCTTTAGCTTCTTTATTTTTAGCTCTTACTGCTTTTAAATTATATTCATTAGCTACCTGCATAAGACCAGGAAACGTCATAGAGTTAGCTTCATCAATATATTTATATCCAAGACCATTAGGATCTCCATATTTTAAAGTAAATAAAATATCTGGAGTTACTTGTCTGTAATAAGTTTTCATTAAAGAAAATATATCACTTACAATAAAACCTTCGTCTATAAGTTTTATTTGTGTTTCTGGTAATAAATTTAATTCTCTAGATCTTGTAGCTCTTGCATATCTAGGTCTATTAAATGCATATCTTTCATATATAAGATCATTAATATCATCTGTATATTTAGTTTTTTCAAATCTTTGAAATGGAAAATGAGAAGCTAGATCATCTACTAATACATTAAGTTTTTTTTCATTAATATACTTACCTTGTTTTATTAGATCTTCTCTAACTATATCTTTAAACAAACCTTTATTTCTATCTATATTAGTTTTATTATAAATAATATTAATATAGTCTTCTACTAACTTATCAGTTCTTTTAAGTCTTTCTTCTAACTTAGTAATTTTATTCTGTATTTCAGTTCTTGTATACTGAGATGTAGTACCATCTACTTTAGATTTAAAAGATTTAGTACCTTCACCTTTTTTAACCATAGTTTCTAAAGTACCTTTCCAAAAAGCAAGTTCTCTTTCAATAGGTAGTTTTCTAATACCTAGATCTTGTACTTCTTTACCTATAGGTTTATAAACTTTTATATCTGTAATTCTTGCAGCAGCTGCAATCTCTGGAACATCATGTTGCATTTTATTTAATCTAGTCTTTGTAACTTCTGTTGCAAACTCTTGTAATGACATCTTATCATTAAATCTATTATGTAAGTTAATTCCTAATTCTGTTTTAGGTGACTTACCCTGTACTCTATTAATATATAAAAGATATTGTTCTTTTATTTCTTTCATAGCTTCTATGCTACCAACTTCTCTCATTCTTAATTTAGTTTCAATAGAAGCATCAGTAGATTGAAAACCATACTTTTTAGTATTTTTAAGTTTTAATAAAGGTGTATCTAATATATCTGCAATCATAGTTCTTGCAGTTTTAGATGATGCTTTAGTAGTTCTAAATACATTAGTCCATGGACCATCTTCACCAAACTTACCTAAATTACTTTTAACAAATCTTTCACCAGTAAACTCATCTATAGGTCTAGGTTGAATCTTAGACTCATTAGCAGCAGCTCCTACTGAACCAACAGTAGTTCTTTCTGTTGGATTTATAAATTTACCATCTTCATATATCTGTTGTGTAATTTGTTTAGGTGCTGTGTGATAAGCTTTATCTGCTTCTATAACTTTTTGTTGTGTTGCAGCTCCAACACTACCTCTAGCCATTTTATTTAAAATGTAAGGTATACCATAACCACCTGCTACTACCCAAGGAACATATGAGTCATCTCTAATAGGATCTAATTGTTGCTTTGCTATTTCTTCTGCAGCAAATGCAGTACCAAATATTTTAGCTGATTGACCAACTTTAGTAAATAATAATAAAGATGATGGATCTGCAAAAGCTCCTGTTACTCTACCAAGATGATACCAAGGACTAGAATAATTTGCTTCTGCATTTTTATTTAGTTTATCTATAATAGCTGATGTTTGAGCTACACTTTTACTAAACATAAAATGATCATAAAAATCTTCATAAGGTTGAATTTGTGGATCTTCTTTAGGATTGTAGTTTTCATCTGCAGGAAAATCTTGATTGTTCATTAAATATTCTATTCCAATAGCAGGTAAGTTTTCGTCCATAAACCCAGTACCAAAATCTGATATATTAAATTGTACTGGCTTCTGTTCTTTTTCAGCTATTTTACGTTCTTGATCTGGTGTTATTGGATATTGTATCATCTAATTTTACCCAACTTACCACCATAAGAATTGATACCTAATTCATATCCTTCCATAATCATTGAGTCTAAAAACAATTGATTACTAGGTGAATAGTAATTGTTAAATGCTTCTGATCCCATTTCATGTTCAATCATAAATTTAACTATCTTATGCATTTGTGTTGAGTCTAAAAAATTAACTTGTGTATCTCTAGTCATTTCTGTTTTTTCTTCTAAAGCTTGTAAATATATATCTGAGTTTACAGCATATACAGAAAGTATTTCACCAAGAGTAGGTTGATCACCATATCTTTTAGTTGTGTTATTATTAATTAAAGTAGAATTATTTATCATAACTCTAACTCCTGCTCTTATAGAGTCAATTGGACTAGCAAATACTGCTGCTTGATTACCTGTATTAACATCAGTCATTTCACCTACCCATGCAGAATCAGTTTTCATAACTGCCATATAATTGTTAGTTCTAAAAGTTAATGGCAAAGATGTATCTTGATAATTATCATATACAAATTGTTTATACTTTAATCCTAAATTAGCATTAGTATATTTCATTTTATGTGGTGGAAATACAGACTCAATAAGTTTATCTTTTGGTGTTATTCTAGAATTAGATTGTATTCTAGCATCTAAAGATAACTTATCTTTTATTTCATTATTAATTTTAATACCTTCATCATAATAAGGTTTTAAGTCTGCATCTATTCCTAATGTTTTGAATATAAAAGCAAATGGTTTTACTTCTGCAGGTACATCATTTAGTAATGGTATATCTGGATAAAACTTATAATCACTTGCTTCTATACCCATTTTAATAGTTTTAAATATTACATTCTTAGCAAAAGCTTCCATACCACCATCACCATCTAAAAGATGACCATGAGTATCCATAAATTTAGAATATTTTTCTTCAGCTAATGTATTTATTAATTGTTTTCTATTACCAGATTTACCTGTAATTTGATTTACACCTGCAAATCCAGTTGGATCAAAATAATTATCACCCTCTGTTAAATTAATTAAAGTATTATTATGATTAATTTTTAAATGATAATTAGGTTGTCCATATTTATTATATGTATTAGCAAATTCTATAATAGTATTTTGAAATCCATTATCTATTTCTGTTTTAATTATATCATTTATATTGTTAGCTTCTATTGTTGTTTTCCCAATAATAGGAAAAGCTTTTGATTCTTTAATACCAAATCTTTCTTTTTGCTCTGCATCAGATAATGTATTCATTAAATAATTACCTTGTGCAATAATAGAGTTTTCAAAACCTTGTCCTTGAAATCCTATTGTATCTTCATATGCTTTATTAACCATTTTAATAGAACCATTTCCACTAAACTTAGTTCCAGAAAAACCTTGATCTTTTAAAACATCTAATCCTTTTAATGCTGCGTGTCTAAACAGTTTTTTACCTTCATTAGTAGTAATATCAAAATTTTTAATACCATTAAGATGAGTAAGTTGTGCAACAGTTGCTTCTAACCATTTAGATTTTACATCTTCTGTAAGAAGTGTACTTGCTCTTGATGGTAAAAGAGTTGTACCACTATTGTGAAACAAATCAGTATATTGATTTTTTTCAGACAAAAAAAACTTCTTTGCCCACCAGGAATCTGTATTAATATCCAGATTACTAATAACACTTGAAAAAGCATCTACTACCTCATTTGCATTAGTTGATAAATTTTGATCAATAGTAATTTTAGTTTCTTTATATTTATCTGTATCTTTAGCTATGTTATTTAATTTAGCTGCTAAAACTTTATTATCACTTACAGCTGTTGCACCCATATTTAAACCTTCTTCATATATAAAAGCATTATCTATAGTCATATTAGGATATAAACCTTGCATATATTTATATAAAGCTAGATTTTCTCTATATATTTCTACTTGACCTTGTTCATTGTAATCTACATTTACTTTAGTATTTAATCTTTTAATTACAGCGTCTGGTGTAATATTATAAGATTTAAGTAAAGACATAGCTTCTGCAAATTTAGGATTAGTAACATCAGTTATATTTTCATCATTAATACCATTGTTAGCTAATATAGCTTTAGCAAAATTATCTTTTTGTGTTTCATCAATAAATTTTATTGCTTTACCATTTTTAGCATCACTAACTAATTCTTGTGTTTGTATGTGTGTTTGTATAATACCAACTGCTTCATTAAATTGAGTAGCTTTAATACCTGGAAAATTATCTGTAACATATTTAGATGGATTAGAATTTTTTGCATCTTCAAAATTAATTACATTTAATACTCCACCAGGTTCTTGAAGTCCACTAAGATCATATGTTTTTTTAGCTAACATCATATTTTTAATTTTATCACCATTATAGTTTTCATAAAGATCAAGAGCTTTTTTAACTATATCTTTTCTATTAAACTCATTACCAATATGAGCTTTATATTTTTGATAGATAGGATTGTTTACATCTTTAGGATTTTCAAATAAATTATCTGAAATAGCTTTACTATCTTTATTTGCTGCATAATCATTTAAATATACTAATGCTGTACCTTTATTATTATCATTAGTTAATTGTTTCATAATATTAACAACTCTTAATACTTCAACATTTGTTAAATCGTTTTCAAGATTTTTCTTTAATGTTGTACCTTTATATCTATTAGTATTAACTAAATTTTCTTCTGCAGTACCATACATTTCATTTATATTTTTCATTGTTGTGTTTGCAAAATAAGTATTCATTGTAAACCAACCTGCATCACCATCATTTAAAATGTTATCCATATTAGAACTAAATAAATTTTCATGATCTGTTCTACTACTAACAAAACCTTCAATAGCTTTTTGTGTATTTAAATTTTTAAAATTAGTAGAAGCATAATTTAAATTAGCTAAATTCTTTTGTGCTAATATATTAGACGTATATTCTCTATACACTAAAGGTGTATTTGCTATTGTAGTTTTAGAATAAGCATCAACAGCATTTTTCATACCATCTGGATCAAACTCAAATTTGTTTTTTAAATCTAAGTAATGATTAGTAGATGTTTCGTTAAATGATGTTTTAAATTGTACAGCTGCATCTGATTCAGCTACTTTTCTAAAAGCAGTTATAGCTTCTGCTATAGGTGTAGATATTTCTGCTGCAACATTAGTTGTAGGAAATTTAGGTACACCAATATTATCAGCTACACTTGATTTTAAATTAACTAATTTTTTACCTTCTTTTAATGCCATTAATTAGATCCTTCAGTTGATGTTCTTATTCCACCAAGTTTTGTCATTTCACTATCATAACCATACTGTCCAGTTGGTTGTTTGTATGATTTAGCATATGCTGCTGTTTTAAATCCACTAGCTGCAATACTTGCATAACCACCAAACTCTTTTGCTTTACCCATAACTTTAGTTGTATAGATTTGTGTGTCTAGTTTATTATTACCACGCAACATATTGATTCTAATATTACCAATATCTTTTTGAGCTATTCTATTTATTTCACTTTGAACAGATAAAAAACTTCTACTATCATCATTATATCCAGATCCTGCTACAATGGCTCTATTAATTTTTTGTTTTTTTAGAGCTTCTTCTCTAACATTGTTTTGGTCTTGTATAGCTTTTAATTCGTTGTATTTTTTTTCATCTTCGTAATATCTTATAGTAGCTTTGTTTGCAGCTTTCTGAGCTTGTATACCTTGATAAGTTCCTACAGCTTGAACACCAAAACTAATTACAGCTAATGTGACTGGATCAGCACTCATGCAAAAACTACCTCCACACTCATTCCTAATACTTTAATAGGTAATGGATCATCTTGTGATAATGTTATTGTTGGACTTTTGTTATAGCCTAAGAAATAAAACTCTTTCTTTTCTGTTACAGGTGTTAAGTCCGAACCACCAGTGAAACTAACTTGTTGGACTACTAAAGATTTGGCAGTCTTATCTGCAGCTTTTACAGTTAAATCTAAAGCAGAATTAATATCAATGATGGCTCTCGAAATTCTTCTTGGTAATCCAGTTAATGGACCTTCTGGTAATTCTTTATCAATTGGCATAGTTTCTATCACAGGTGTATAATTAAATCCTATTTTAACCCCACTTGCTCTAGGGTTATTCAAAGTAATAAAGTTAGTACCACTTACAGTAAACGCACCTAAACTACTATTGCCTTCTACACAATTTATACTTTCATTTGTATATATAGAATTTACAGAATGTAAATGTACTTTTACTAATGTAATTACAGCATTATCTCCTGGTGTAGCAGCTAAATTTTGATCTAAGTTTAATGTATAAGTTCCTCCACCATTATCTGTAATAGCTTGTATTGTATATACTGTAGCATTACCTGCTATACTAAATGTTTCATTTACTTTAGGAGCAGATGTAAAACCATCAGTAATTAATACAGCTCCACTTTGAGAACCTCCTTTGACTAAAGGTGTACCTCGTTGTGATACTACAGATGTTAAACTACAGTCTAATGTAAGACTATCATCATCTGCAAATTTTTCTAATGTATAAACAGTAGAACCATTTAAAACTCTTTTACAAGCTACAACTAAAAACTCATTTAAAGCAATAACAGATTGAAATATATCATTTGTTCTTGTAGACCATAAACCCCAACCTGCAATTTTTTCATCTCTTACAGAATGAAATATAGCCATTGCTCCATTGTGTGTACTACCACTATTTAAAAAGAAAGCATATTGTTCTGGTCTTGTAAAGTTACCTTTAATAATAGCTATTTGTTTAGGACTATCTATAAGATGTTCTGCAAGTATAGATACTGATGTTGATTTATAACCATCTTCTATATCTGAATAAATAAACTCTCTAACTGCTTTACCATTCTTTTGTACAAATCCTGCTGCTTGATCAAACATAACAGGAGCTGTTCTTCCTATACCATAAGGTGTTTGTCTAAGTACAGCTATGTTGCCAGGAGTTATAGTATTGTCTGTTGCTCTTGGTACATAGTATTCACCACCATCTGTAAATACTTGTAAGTCTTTACCAGATAAAAAATGTCTAACTTCATTAACTTCTGCACCTGCAATATCTAAATCAATAGATTCATCTGCAGCTCCAGATCCTACATCAAAGTTAAAGTACTCAGATATTCTAGAAGCTAATACCGAAGCTGGTCTATCTTTAACACCACCTAACCATAATCTATTATTATGAAATGTAACTGCTTGTGGAAAGCCACGAACAGAAGATATAGTTTGTTCTTTCCAATTAAAATGTGGTCCATTACTTACAGCATCTTCTATTACAGTTACTGTTAATACAGTTGCACTTGTATATCCTGTTACAAAAACTTGTTTGCCATTAACTTGTAAATATGTGTTTGCATATGCAGATGTAAATGCACTTGCTGAAGCAGTTAATGTTCTTCCAGTTCCTGTTGCATGAGCTGATAGTGTAACACTAATAGTTCCATCTGCGTATTTATAAAAAGGTTGTTTAGATTTATTTACTCCACCAACAGTAACAGAATCATCTGTATCAAATGCAAATGTTTGTACTTCAAAATTAGTTGCTGAAGTTCTAAATATTTTTCTAGTAGGATTATCTCTATGTGTAATAAATACAGTATCACCAAATTGTGCAAAATTTAATTCAAACAATTGTGCTGTTGTCCAATTACAATTAGTTGTAACATTAGAAGATAAAGCAGTACCACTAATGTTATAAACGTCCATTCTATTATTAGATAAAACAATAATAGCTATTTCATCATCTGAAAATACAAAAGGTATTAATCTACATTCTGCAGGTAATGTAGCTAAGTAATTAGTTCCAGGTCTTCTCATTACTCCACCTTCTGCTAATAAAGAAAAGTTTCTACATTGTTTAGCACCATTAATATAAGCTGGTGTATCTGTTCTAGTTGCTAGTAAAGGATTAAGCTCACCTGCTGAAAAGTTTGTAATTACAGTTTTTAGTGATCTTGCCATTATACATTTGTTCTCGTAGTATTTCTTAAGTTAATAAATCTAGATGTATCAAGTTTTTTATTAGTAACTTCAGAAGCGTCTACATTTTTAGAAATTAAAAATTGTCTATCTGCCATTCCTTTAAATTCTCTAATCATACCAGCATCTCTAGCTACTGAACCTGCAAATAAAGATGCTAGTTCATATTCTAAAGCTAGTCTAAAATGTGCTGGGAAATAATCTTCTTCTACTCTGTAAATATAATCTAGTATTAAAGCATGACTAGATCCATATGTATTAACATATAACTTATCTTTATATCTTGTGTATGGAATAATATAATCATTAACTGATAATGAAACTATATGTAAGACTCCTGGACTTGCAGGAAGTTGATATGCATATTCATATCTAGCTTCTGGTTTAGCAGTTAATAAAGATAATTGTTTTTGATTAGTAGCAAATTTCCATCTGTGTCTAGTTAATGAAGACTCAACTATATCTTCATAAACATTTGAGGCAACTAAAGCTTCTGTGCTACCATCTGTAAAAGAAGATATAGGTGAAGCTCCTATCATTACTAAAGCTCTTGAACATATATCTACTTTTGTTGTTGCCATAAATTCCTTGATTAATATGAGGGCGAGTTGCCTCGCCCCCAAAGTTTGTTACTAAGCTAATAACACTGTATTTAGATTAGATCCACCATCATTAACAGATACTATTAAAATATCTACTACTGCGTTTGAACCACCACTATTTACAATGATAATATCACCAGCTTTTAACTCTGCGTGTGATAAGATGAAGTAATCATCATTATCAATGTCGCCTATTGCATCTCCATCAGTATAATACCATAGAGAATTACTAGGACCCATCTGCGAAATTTTTTTCACAGGATTGTCTATTGCGTATGCCATATTGTTATCCTCCTATTTATTATTCTGCACACTTCTGTACTCTAATACCATCAGTATCTACTAAAGTACCACCTATGCTAAGCATAGAAGTAATTAAGTGAGAAACTTTTTCTGGTATGTAGTTTACTTCAGTTTTTACATCAGTTCCAACTCCTAAACCTAAAGAAGATTTATGGAAAGCTACAGTATGTCTATCAGTAGAACCAGAAGTTTCTAGTCCACTATGTACAAACCATAAGAATCCTAACCATCTTTTAGCAGTCATACCACCAGCGTAAGGTAATTCACCTTCGCCAACGTATTCTACTCTAGAGAATTGATCTAATGCTAGTAGATCAGACCATTGTTTTGGTCCTACTACCCAGTATCTTTGGTTATCATCTGGAACGTCATTAGTATTGAAAAGTTCCATCATAGCAGTTGATTTGCCAAGATTCATTCCAGTACCTGTACCTGATGAGTTGTTCGCAAGAGTTGTAGCTCCATTCATAATCCCAGTTAATACACTGTCAGTTTTTCTACCTAAAGCGTATGCTGCAGATTGTGCAACTACTTGTCTTTCGTCAATGTTTACCTTTAACTCGTCTAGCTTGTCAACGTAATCAGCTGCATAGTAATCAGTTAAAGTTGCACTCACATTACTGTGAGATAGATCCATTGCTACTACTTCAGCATGTCTTGCTTTAGTGTTAGCAGATCCTTTTGCTACTTTCTGAAACTTAACAGTGTTACCATTAACGCCATTCACAGTTCTTACAAGGTTCTTTAACTTAGAACCCATTCTTTGATAAGCCATGTGAACTTCTGCTTCAAACTGAGTAATAAAGGCATTTGTTATTGATGTTGCCATTTTATTGTCCTTTGTTTGTTGTTAAGTTACGTCATTATCCGATTGTCTTACTAATGCAGGGGACTGTTATCCACTAAGGGCAATCATTGAACATTTTTAAGGTCTTGTTGTGAAAATAAAATTTAGAATGATTATAAGCAACGCACATTAAATCCATATTTTAGGTATAGTTATAACTTCTCCAAATTCTAACTTACCTTTTTCATCATATGAATACGTTCCAAATAATGTGATGTATTTATCTGTTTCTTTATACACCCACATTTGACTAGATACAGCTTTAGCAGGTTCTTGATTATCCATATCATGTTCAGAAATCCAACCTGTTTCACTAACTGCATCTAACCAATGTAGATCCTTTTTAAGTCTTTTAAACTTAAAAGGTTTAGCTTTGATTTTTTTGATACGCTTTTTCATACAGCTCAGTTACTCTTTTAACATAACCAGGATCACGTTTATTTGAATCCCAATATCTAGGATCTTGTAGCATAGCTTTAAGATCATCTTCATTAGGAGTTACTGATACTTGAGTTGGCGTAGTTGGTATTGGACTATCTTTAGTAAGTTTCATTATTTCTTCAATAGCCTTAACGCCATCTGCAGTAGCTGCAATACTTGAGAAAGTTTCAAATGCTTCTGGAGATAAATGTTTTTTACTCCATAGTTCACTTGCTTCTATTCTTTCTTTTGCATTATCACCTAGCTTCTGCAACTCTGCATTAGCATCTGGTAATGTTGCCATGGCATTATTAACAAATGCATTAACACCTTGATCAAATTGATCTTGTGATAATCCATTTTGTTTTGCTGTTTCCTTCCACCATTGTACTATTTCCATATCATCTGATACAGTTACATCTACATTTTCTGGAAGCTCTGGAAGATTAACTTTATATTCTTCTGGAGTTTTAGTTAGCTTTTCTTGTTCAATATCTGTTCTGATTTGTTTAGACAAATCTTCAGTTCTTGATCCAAGTTTTTTTTCAAGAGCATTATAACTAGAAGCTAAGTTTTCTAAATTAACTTCTTTTGTATCTGTGTTCCAGAATTTATCTTGTACATATTCTGGTTTAGTAACCTCAGTTTGCTCTTGTGCTTCTGTGGTGACTGGTGCTGTAGCATTATCATCTACCATCTTGTTCTCCTTTTTTTATCCTTGTTTGTATTATACCTGCAAGAAATCTCATTCCTTCTAAATGAAATAACTGGTTGCCATCAATGTTAGGACCTGCAACTGCTTCGGTAGTAATTGATTTAATGTAGTCTAAGATGAGTTTACCATCATCTCCTTTGAATACTGATGCAAATGATTTATTTAAATTAGACTCATCTTGTGGAGTTCTAATATAACCATCAATTGATTTTGTTTGTATAGGTCTTTTTTCTTTTAGTTTATCCCATGCCATTATTGAGGTACTTCTCCTTCACTCGCTGAAGATTGAAGTTGGCTTATTTGTTGTACTATCTGTTGTTGTTCTTGTTCATCTCTAATTAATTTTTCTGGAAGATTCATTTTCTCTGCTAAATATTTAGCTGTTTCATTTTGATTCACAATTACATTTATCATTTGTGGACCAAATGTTCCAGCTATAATTTCGTTAAATCTATTAACATCAGATATGTCTTGCATATGTTGAGCTTTAGCTAATGGAGATCTAGCAGCTACTTTAACTTCTCTACCATTTACTTTAGGTAAATCTATTCTACCTTGTTTAGATAATAATCTAATTATTCTTTTTAGTAATGGGTGTATAAGTTCTGATTGTAGTCTACCAAAAGAAGAACCAATCTGTCTAGATAGATCTGCCATTCTTTCAGAAACTTCTGTAGCTGTCATTGGAGTTCCTTCTGGTCTACCAAGAGTTTCCATGTATAAAGCTTTTTTAATATTTTGCCTCATGTCTTGTAATACTAATTGAGCTACATCAAAGTTAGATGCAGCAGGTATAGGATTTAATCCTCTTGATCCTGGTGCTACTGGTATTAAAGATCCAGGCACTAATGAAATGTTATCTGGATTAATAACTCCATCATCTTCATAAGTATATACTCCAGATACCGACATCTGTGCATTTTGTAATATTAATTCTATTGTTAAGTTACAAGTTTTGATAGCACCCATTGCATTAAATATTGGTCCTCTACCATATACTTCACCAGATGCTTTGTTCCATCTAAATACTAAATAAGGATTTGCACCTTCACCTGTATATGTTTCTTCAAAGATAACTGCTTTAGCATCTTGCATAACTACACAGTATTTATATTTCTCTACGTTTTCTTCATAGACTTTGTAAATAGCTTCAATAATTGTACAATCTTTTTTCATTCTTAATGGATCAAAGTTTTCTGGTATAATAGCTTTAGGATATAAAACAGATATGTGTTCTGGTTTAACAACTCTTGTTCTATAGACTGTATCTATTCTACCATCTGGTCCATTCATTAAACAAATTTTTGGTAATGGTACTGCTGTAAATTTAATAGGATTTACTGCATCACCTTCTTCAACTAACATACACCCTGTACCTACAGCTAGATCCATAAAGCATTCATGTATCTCTTGATTGAAGTTTGAGTTTTGTAATACTTCAAATACATAATCTGTTATTGCATCTAATGATTTATTTATTTCTGGTTTTTGTTCTGGTGGTATTTCAACACCTGCTTGAAAGTCTGCCCATCTTGCAAACGTAGGAACAATACCTGCTTGTAATCTACTAGCAAATTCTTGTACTCCTACTACTGCAGTTTCATCAAATATTTTATCTGTTCTTTTTTGTCCTGGAGATTCATCATAGAATGATTCTCTGTTTGGAAGACAATACTCATAAGCTTCTTCAAACTTTTCTCTCCAGTGATCTTTTACAGATACTGCTTCTTGATACTTTTTAAGTATTCCTATTGCTTTATCTTTTGAATCTTCGTATTCCATTTTCTATTAACCTTTTTATTTTTAATATAATTTTATTTATTATTCTCATTTTCTATACCTTTTTGTTTTTGCTGCAACACCTTTCGGTTGTTTAACAAATTGTTTACCTTTTTTATAACCTTTTGCTTTAGCTCTGTTTGTAGCTGCCTTCTCTTTTGCAGAGAGAGCTTTCCATGCTTTTTCTGGAAGGTATCTTCTTTTGCCTTCTGACTTTTTACCACTGCTTGTTTTCCATTTTTGTTTGCTCCATTTTGATAATTTGTTTGAGCTAGACTTAGCTCCTCTATAGCCTCCACCTGCTTTTTTATAAATTTTGACAGCAAGTTGCATAGCCCTAGCACTGTGTTTTCCTCCCATTCTTGCTTTAGCTTGGGCTTTAGCTCTAGCCCATAAAGCAGGTTTTGTTTTTTTTGCAGTAGCCATTATTTTTTCTTCTTATGTCTATTTGCAAAGTTCCTAGCAGATTCTACACTTCTAAAACCCCAAGCTCTTAAAGCTAATGCTTTTCTTGTTGGTCTTCCTTTAGAATCCTTCATTGGTCCTTTCATTCCTGCAAACCTTGCAGCAAAACTAACTTTTCTTCTAAACTTCCTTGTACCTTTAGGTGGTGTCTTTTTAACTGGAGGTTTTAAATTAGCACCTTCTTTACGTTTAAAGTATGCTCTACCTTTAGCAGTTAATCCACCTTTAGGATTTTTATGTTCTTTTCTCATTAACCAAAAAAGCCTCTACCACCAGCTTTAGCAAATAGAGATCTTACACCAATAACACCTTTTGCTTTTTTTTCAGAATATGTTCTTGCTGCAGTTTCTGCATCTCTTGCAGCTTTTTCTTCAGCAGCTCTAGAAGCAGCTAATTCTCTTTCAAGCTCCATATTTCTTGGTGGGGCTTTTGGTTTTTTAAAAATGCCACCCATTAGTTGTCCTCCTCTAATTCATCATCAAAATCCATATCTTCAAGATCATCAGATGTTAATGAACCATATCCTGCTTCCATCTCACGAAGTAAATCATCTTCTTGATCGTGAAGATCTCTCATTTCATCTATTATTTCTTGTACTGATTTTTTCTTTGGTTTTGTCATGTTGTTCCCAAAATGACTTATATCCCTCTTTTATCAACGCACAATAAAGCTGGTAAGGTGTAAAGATCCACCATTTATAATAGCCTATCAATCTCATAATAAAAGCTACACAGGTTATATCTTTTATACGAAGTAGATGCCATTGGTCTTTGACTGGGCATCTTAATACTTTAAAATTTTTTAGGTAAGCTAACATATCTTCTAGTTCTTCTTTATCTAGAAATGATAATCTTATACCTGCGTGTGTAAATTCTAAATGAACCCAAGCATCTTTTTTAGTATTATAAGATAAGGCTCCACAATGTTTATAACCTTTTCTTAAGAAGTATAACCAATCAGAATATGGGTGGTCTTCTGCTTCATAAAAATATATTAGCCATTCCTTTTGAACAGATCCCATACTTTCCTTTTACTTGTTTTTCTTGTTTTAAATACATCAAAATCTCTATGAGCTATTGTTGGAGTAGATTTAGTTTTACCTGCTAATATAGTTCTACCTTCTCCAGCTCCCATCATAAGATATTGTAATGCATCATGTACGTGAGAGTATCTATTCTTTAAAGGTTTCTCATCATATCTATCTCCAGATACTTGTAGTCTTCTATAATGATAACCACCATTAAAACCTTTTTTAAGATTAATACATTTTCTATCCATTAAGAATCCTGGCTTACCATCTAGTAATCTAGATAGAGCTGCATCAACAGCTTCTATTCTAAGAGCTACATCATTAGATGGTGCAGGTAATGCATTGAGTCCTTGTTGCCTCATAATTTGAAATGGAGTTCTTTCATCTGTTTGTGATCTAAAATCTCCAGCAGGATCTCCATAGATATGTATTTCATATCCTTTATAATTTTTAGCAATCTCACTTCTAAGTAATTCAGAAAATCTAATTACACCCATATCAAAACATACAAGCTCATTTATTAAATGCCATCTACCTGTAACTAATCTTTGACCAAAGACTGCTGCAGGAGTTAATCCAAAGTCAACTCCAATGTAGATAGGTTGCAATGGACTTAATTGTAATTCTTCTTTTGCACTATGTAGTTCTTCTTTAAAGTTTGGATATACAGGTTTACCTTCTTCTATAGATCCAAGCTTGTTTAAAACATAAACATCTATCCAACCTTTTGTTTTACCTCTAATAATATTAGAATAATATTTTTCTGTTAGATTAGATTTGTTTTCTGCTTTATCACTAGGATCATAACTCTTAATAGAACCATCTACTCTTTTTTCTTCAAGAGCTGGTGGTTGTGTATAGAAGCTCCAGTTATCTGGTTTGACTAACATCAAAGCTTCATCACGAGATATATGATCTGGTACTGGTACATCTCCAGACATTATCGCCCACCAATGATCTTCTTCTGGAGCATTAGTATCTGCTATGACTCCATACCAAGAAGCTCCTCCTTCTCTCATACTAGGAAATCTTCCTACCCTCATTGTACAAGCATCTATAATTGATTTAGGTATTTCTCTAGCTTCATTAACCCAAACACCTGTAAGCTCTAGAGATAATAGTTTCTTAACATCTTCTGGTCTATCAAGAGCTAAGAATATAATTTCTATATCTAAATCATTCTTAACTATTCTATGGGTATAAGGAACACTCCAGGCGAAGTTTCCCCAGACATCTTCTGGAAACCAATCTAACCAAGTTTTAATTGTTGTTGTTCTTAGCTGTGGATTAGTGTTTCTTATTACTGCCCATCTAGATTTACGAATGCCTTGTTCATTCTTTTTTTGTAATAATGCTCGTCTAAATAATTCAATACAACACGATACCGATTTACCACTACCTACTGGACCTCTTATTCCTCTAAAGAAGTCATTAGACTTCATAAAGGTTTTTATAGTTTCACCATCTGGTTTGTATTTAAAATTAATCGACATTAGTTCCTACATTTGCAGATAGAAGCTTGTATATAGTTTCTTCACCAAAAGCTTCTACTAATTTATCTGCTTCATAATCAGTAATCATATGTGTAGGATAATGTTTAAGATGAGTTTGTTTAACTATTACTCTTAGTCTTCTTCTATCTTTTAAACTTAAATTATTGAGGAACGACATTCTTCTTCCTTAATTCTTTGTAATACTATTTCAAGGATTTCTTTTTCTGTGCCATACTTTTCTTCAAAAGCTCTTTTAGACATATGTATTGAAAACTTTCCTTGGTGGTGATCTGGGCATAGAGGGATCACCTCAAAGTGTGAAGTTCTTCTTCCTATACCAGTACCTTTAGGTCTTATATGGTGTAAGGCAGCAGGTCTTTCGCAAACGAAACAACCTAACTGAGCTACCTTATCCATATGTTTTTTTTCTGCTTTTGTTGCCACTACTTTTTTTTCTTAGCAGCCATTATCTTTTTCTTTAATGCAGCTGGTAAGTTTTTTTGTTTACCTTTTAAGCTACTGCTAGGTCTTCCTCGTTTTGAACCATAGGTTCCTTTTCCATAAGGCATGATTTTTGCTCCTCTGTTATTTCTTCATAAGTTGATCTACAACCATCTGGTGTTGCTGCTGATGCCATCTGTATAGCTTGTATATCATTATCTGCAGTATATACAATCTCTCTTTTGAAAGAATCATCTTTCCATATATTAACTTTGTAATGCATATTTCTCCTTTGATTAAAGAAGAACCTTATATTTAGAAAAATATTTTTTAAACGCACTTAGACTTAAAAAAAAATAATATCTATTTGCCCTGCGAATTGTATTTCTTCCACGAACGCTTTTTGCTCTTGTTCATTGAAGACTTCTTTGGTCTTCTACCTATGCTAGTCTTCTTAGGTATACGTTCATGTATAACTATATCCTTAAACTTTTGCTTTGCCATAATGTACTATTTTGAACCCTGTTGTCTGTGACATACGCCTCGTCAGCTAAAGCTGGTGAGTTTTGCCCCCACCCTCCGACTCTGCGAGTCTTGACTGTGTGGGTGCATACCAACGCCTCACGATAGGTCTATATTAATTTTAATATCGCCCTGTATATTGTGAGAGATACGATCTGGTGCTTTTAATCCCACTCGATCTAGTATATCTCTGGACGCTTCCAGTTGTACATACTCTGATCTCGCCCCTGTTGAAAGCTCAATCAGTCGTTTACTCGCACTTACTGCACCAAGTCCAAGAGTTTGTGCCACTCTCTGTTGCATATACTGTTGTACCTTTGGTAAACGTAGTGTGCGAGAAGCACTTACTCTACCTGCCTCTTTACTGCCTTTTGTTGAATATCCTGCCTTTTCGGCAGCTTCCTTTATACTACAACCACTTGCTACGATAGTATCAACGAGTTGTCTTTGCTTGTCTGTTAAGTCATCTTTCATATCTATTTATTCTACCCTTAAAAGTACGTAGATTTAAATTTATCTGCTGTCAAGCAAAATAACAACACTTTAGTTGTTCGTGAAACTCACAATACTAAATGTAGTGGAGTCGCCAGTGGGCGACACTCTCCACCCCATACGCAATCACAAAAGATGAGATTGCTATGGGTCCCCCCACACACACGTGATTACGCTTAGACTAACAAGGAATCCCCTCTACCTATCAACAGGACTGATTGTCCACAGGGGACAATGCAGTCGCAGGTGTAAACCCCTGCCATGCTGTTGACAGGTGAGTACTCCCCTTGTTGTCTGAACAGCGTTCACGCTGATGTGGACGTTAGTCTTAACCAAGGAGGTATTATGGACTATGTAAAATACTATGAGTTGATAGTTGATGACTCTAATAAGATGAGAGTTAATGAGCTATATAGCTTAAAAGAAGAAGCTGTTGTTAAAGGTGATCAAGATAAGATTACTGAGATAAACAGCGAGTTAAATACATTAACCAAAGGAGGTATATATGACACAAGTAAGTGAAGTACAATCTGCTGACTATTCAGATAACAGGTTAGAATCTATGCATGATGTATTAGATTCTGTTGATGTGAGAGCAGGTGTTAAAGCATTATTCAATAATGTAATTACACCATTTGCTGAACACAAAGACTGGACTATGTTAGCTGAATGGAATGCTAATAGTATCATTGGTTGTTTCACAAGACATCTAGAACAATGCGTTGCTAGTTCTGATAAGACAAGAGATCTTATGCAGAATGCATTGAGAGAAGATGTTGGTAATGAAATATCTATGCTAAATGTAGATAAGCTTATATTTAGACGTGATGCACAAGAGTTAAACATTAAACGTGCAGAGATGATAGTTAATGAATTACATCTAGCTTATGAAGTTGCATTTGGTAAGAAGTTTGTACCAAAAGCTAAAGCTTCAGCTAAAGATGTAACTAAACAAGCACAGATGAAAGAGTATAATCTAGCTAGATTAAAAGATGCTATGAAGAAGTAATCTGTAAGAAATCCAGCGATCTTAATTGGTCGCTGGGTTTTTTTTATCGTTAAAGCCAAAGTCGGTTCGGCGTTGAAACTCACTGGCGTTGCTGCCGAAATCCATAACCTAAAAGGAGGAATACAATGGATAAAAACAAAGTGTATAAAACAAAAGAATACAGTCTATTTAAATACTTAAAAGGTAATAGAGCTGTTAATGAGCTTCATGTAAGAAGATTAGTTGAAGCTATTAAAGAGAAAGATCTACAAGTACCAATTATTGTAGATGATAAAATGAATGTTGTTGAAGGACAACACAGATTGGAAGCATACAAAATAGTAGGACTACCAATATGTTATATCATGAAAGACAATATAGGTCTTGAAGATGTACGTAAGTTAAATTCGGTAGCTCGTAAGTGGACATTGACAGAATATCTTATGTCATATGTTAAGCTTGGAAACCATGATTATGAGTTATTAGAATGGTTTCATAGAACTTATGAGTTTGGATTATCTGAATGTATAGCCATGTTAAATGACAAAGGTTATACAGCAAGTAAAGAAATCAAAGAGTTTAAAGAAGGTAAGTTTGTTATCAAGGATCTTGAACAAGGTAAGACTTGGGCAAGAAGTGTTAACAAAGTTGGCGAATACTTTCAATACTACAAGAAAAGATCTTTCGTGTTAGCATTAGTAGTTGCTATGAAAGATCCTAAGTTTAAGTGGAAAACATTTGAAACTAAGCTTAAGAATTTTTCTAGTAAGTTGAAAAATCAAGGTAGTCGTAATGACTTTATAGTTAATATAGAAAGACTATACAATCATATGACACCTGCAGATAAACGAATAAGATTGGAGTTGTATGACTACACAAGAAACTAAAGGAGGTTATATGTTAAATAAAATACAAAATTGGTTAATGAATGTTGCTGCCAAATGGATTTGGTTTGCAATCATGTTGCCAATTAGAATCGTTCTAGGTATGTGTTTTGCTATTGCAAAGTATATGCCAAAGACTGTTCAACTACCATACAAGGTAGTTAAAAGAGATCAAGAAGAAAGGAGATGGTTTAATTAATATGACATTTATTATGTTGGTTATAATTGCAGTAATCATAGGCTATGGTATTGTACTTGCTAAAGAGAACATTGAATATGTAGAATCTATTAATCGTATGATTAGAGAAGAAAGAGAATACATTCAAATGGAAAGGAAGCAAAGATGGGAAGATACAAACAAGAAATCCTAGATCAATTAGCACAAGCTGAGTTTGATTATGCAGAATGTAAAATAGATAAGCAGGAATTTTTAGCTAAAATAACTGCTTGTGGTGTATCATTACCACAAGATATACAGGAGCATATGGATAATGCCGAAGAAGCAAGATACGAATACAAAGTATCTAAGCATGAAGATAAATTCTGAAGAAATATTTATATTAAAAAAAGTATTGAAGCAGTATTTATTAGAACAAGAATGTTTAGCTTATAAAGATACTCGTACAATAGATGCTTATCCTATTTACGAAAGATTAAAACATATCATTGCTTTGTATGAATTAAAGAATCCTAGCGATCTAGGTAAGTAGCGTCTTACCTCTCCCTCGCAGTTAGCAGGTTGCGTTGCACCTGTATGGGTAAAAGCAACGCACAAAGCTCTCCTATGAAAAGAGAGCTGTTTTAAGAAAGAAAGAAATATAATCCGAAAGAGGTATATATATGCTTGGCGTTATCAAACAAAAATCAAAAGATCTACGCACAAATTTAAAACAAGTATTGCCGAAATTTATGAAGTTTTGGAAGTACTTATTTATTGCAGTAATATCAGGACTTATATGGAGTTTGTACTTCATAGGTGCTGCTGCCGATATTTGTGAACACTATCTGAAATTTATAAAACAAGAACTGAAAGGAAAGAAAGATGTATAATGTAATATTATGGAAAGATAATGGTAATGAAGATTTCCATGTTTTTGAAACTAAACCTACGTTTCAAGATTTATATAAATTAATAAATTGTAGCACAATTGAAATAACACAGGGCTATGATCAAAATGTTTCTAACAAAACATTTGATATGTACCTAGATGAAGAAGGTAAGTTTAATTCAAATAATACTACAAACAAAAGAGCTACTAACGCTTGGTATGCATGGCAGTTAAGAACTGGTCATCAATCAATGCCAGGAGATAGTATTGTAGGAAATGTAGCAATAATTAGAAAGGTAAAAAATGCAAGTAAACAAAATACTAAAGCTGCTTAATCTCACAGGTAAAACAATACCATGTGATATGCAAGATCAATTAAGTGTAACTTATTTTTCGGAATCAAGACAAGAACCAATATCTATTGGTGATATGGATATAGTACATTTGATTAGAGCTTTTAATAAAATAAACGAAAAGAAAGAAGCAATTGATAAATTAGTTTTTGAATATATTCAAGAACAGAAAGGAAACAATGGAACCAGTAAAAGATAATGTTTGGGAATTGTTAAAGATACAGCAAGATACATATAGATCTGCATCTTTACAGTCTGAGTTGCTTACTTTACAAAAATTAGTTTTGCATCTCAAAGTAGAAATCGATCGAGTACAAAAGTTGATTGATGAAACGCCAGTAGGCAAAATAATGAAAAAAGCAGGAGTAAAATAATATGGGACTAGATCAATTTGCAGGAAGACATTGCTGGAGAAAACACGCAAGACTTCAAAAGTTTATGGCAACAATGTGGGAACAACAAAACCCAGATGTTGAACCAGATGGATCATTTAATCTTGGGTTTAATGCAGGTGATGTACCAGTTGAAATGACACAAGAGATTGTATCTAAATTAGAAGAAGCTATTAAAAATAATTATAAAGATTATGTAGCTTCAGATGG
>Ga0181408_1000054_pt1 | contig 31057 bp, 47 predicted proteins | sample 31SPOviralmetaG_FD_130137 | JGI IMG/M metagenome (GOLD analysis project Ga0181408, IMG submission 130137) | Marine viral communities from the oligotrophic San Pedro Time Series (SPOT) site, San Pedro Channel, CA, USA - 31 SPOT_SRF_2012-02-16 | ecosystem: Environmental > Aquatic > Marine > Strait...
GAAAGAAGGGGGGCTTAAGCAGGGCTCAAGCATTAAGAAAAGAAAAGAAAAGAAAAGATAATTACGCAAATGATAATTTATTAAAAGTAAATGATGAAGTGCAAAAACTTCTTGACCAATGATATTAGAAGATAAAGCTACAATACCATATTTAAAAGCATTTAAAGAAGGTAGAATTAAAAAAGGCATTGGTATTGGTTGTTTATTAGATGATTACTTTTTATACAAGAATGGCAACTTTAATATGTTTCTTGGTTTAGATAATGTTGGTAAAACTAATTTTATATTATGGTACTTAACTGCACTAAGTAAAATACACGGTAAGAAGTGGTGCATCTGGTCAGGAGAAAACAATGCTGGACAATTGAAGCGTGATATTATACAAATGTGGACAGGTGAAACAATTAAAGATTTAAATGAATATTTATTTTACCACGATGAAATAAGCAAGTATTTTAAATTTATTGATAATAGAAAACTTTACAACCATAAAGAACTATTAAAGATTTTTGAAGCAGAAGATTGTGATGGTTGTTTTATTGACCCTTATACTGGTATAAACCACGATAGAAGAATTTCACAATTTGAACGTAATTATCAAGTTTGTAATGATGTAAGAGAGTTTTGTAATAAAACAGGCAAAACAATGTTTATTGCAATGCATCCACAAACAGAAGCTGCACGTAGAGTTTATCCACCTGACCATCAATTAAATGGACATATACAACCACCAAGAAAAGCAGATTGTGAAGGTGGCCAAGTGTTTCCAAATAGAGTAGATAATTTTATTTGTTTACATAGATTAATTTCACACGATAAACTTTGGATGATGACAGAAGTACACGTATATAAAATAAAAGATAAAGAAACAGGCGGTAAACCTACAATGTTAGGAGAACCACTAAGATTTGATTACAATAGTGGTTTAGGATTTACTATTGGTGGTAATAACGTATTAAAACAAAAACAATGAGATACACATATAAAAACATACAAGAATTTATGAATTATAAAACTTGGAGTAATAAAAAAAAGATAGATACACTTTTAGAAATAGATTGCTGTTTGTATGCACACTTAGGTACTGATTCTACTAAAGCAGAGAAAGAAGAAGTAAAAAGAAAAAGCATAGAAATATATAGAACTATAAAAACATTAGATAAAAAACTTGGTGATGAATTACTTTACTCAGAAGATTTAAAACAATGACAGATTTAGATTATACAATTACAAAGAACAAATTAGAAATATTGCTTTTAAAGGCTCAAGAAGGTTTAAAAGTAGGTAAGGTAACGCAAAGTAAATTGGAAGCGGTAGAAACGTTGCAAGATAGTTTAAAATGTATGTTAGAGCTGAGGTTAATAGTTGATGAAATGAAAAACAAACAAACATTATTAACAATGCAAAATGTAAAAGCATACAAAGAAACTGCTCAACTAAAGAAAAAATTTAATACATTTAAAAAATGAAAACTATATTATTAATGTTAATCACATCACACATTACCAGTTTTATCTCTGGTGCTTTAATTGTTGTAATAATAAAAAGATATTTTGAAAAGTAAAAAGAGAACATTAAATGAATACAGACAAACAAAGGACTCACACTATCGTAGTGATGATTCTCCTATTGAGTACAACATTGCTTTGTTGTGTAGAATATATTCTAATGATACAGAGCTTGGAGCAATAATTAGAAAACATTTTCAAAAGATATGAGTTTAAATTCAAATCAGAAAGGCAAACGTTTTGAATTGCGAATCGCAAAAGATTTAGCTAAGAAGTTTGATACTAATATAAGAAGAACACCAAACTCAGGTGGATTAAGTATTAAAGGAGATATTATGACTACAAGTGGAATACTATCAGAATATAGCTGGGAATGTAAAAACCAAGAGAAATTAAATATCTGGAAAGCATTAGAACAAAGTAAAGGAGATGCAAGAGGTACATTAAAAACACCTGTAGTAGTATTTACCAAAAACTTTGAAGACGATTACATTGCTTTAAAATACGATGATTTTGTAAATATACTTCTTGAATTAGATGAGTACAGAAGTAAATAATATTTTACACATCTTGGTAAGAGATGAAGAAACTTGGCTATCTATGGCTGAGGAAATAAGCAGCAATAGTAAAATACCAGCAAAAGATTTATTACACGACTTTTATATTGCTTTACATAGTAAAATTGATAGTGGTAAAGTAAAAATTAACGATATTCTATATAACGATTCTTTAAATAAAGCGTTTATATATAAGATGATGCACAATATCTTCATTGACACAATACGAGTTGATAAAGATTTACTAATTGATAAAGACCTAAAAAACATTATAGAAGCAGACAACACAAAGTATGTAGACATAGAGAAAGTAGTGGATGATATAGTAAATGAATTTTACTGGTTTGATAGAAAATTATTTAACTTATATAGAAAGAAATTCCACAGTATAAGAAAACTATCTGCAGCAACTAACATATCACACGTAGTTGTATGGAGAACTATAAACAATTGTATTAAAGAAATTAAAAAAAAAATTAATGAAGAGTAAAGGTTTAGGCGACACAGTAGAAAAGATTACAAAAGCCACAGGCATAAAGAAAGCTACTGATTGGATATTTGACAAGATAGGTAAAGATTGCGGATGTGATACAAGGAAAGAAAAGTTAAATAAAATGTTTCCTTATAAGAATGTAGAATGTTTAAATGAAGATGAATATGTATATCTAAAAGGATTCTTTAACCAACAAAAGAATGTAGTAAATGCAAACGAACAAAAAGGATTGCTAACAATACACAATAGAGTATTTAACACTAACAAACAAAGTTCAAGTTGTGGTAGTTGCGTCAAAGGTTTAGTTGATACAATGAGAAGATTATATAATGAATATGAATACGAAAGAGAAAGCAAAAGCAATTGAAAGAAAGCTGATAATGTTTTTAAACAAATACAGCATAAATACAACAGTAAATGTCAAAAGAAGATATAGTAAAACATCAATGGACAAAAGGTCAGAGCGGTAATCCTAAAGGTAAACCAAAAGGTGCTAAGAATAGAAGCACAATTTTAAAAGAATTAGCAGAACTTAGAACAAAAGGAATTGACCCTGTTACTGGTGAAGAAGTTTGGATGACTAATGAATATCGTATGGCTATGGCTGTTATAGAAAAGGTTATTGAGAAAGGTGACCATCAAGCTCTTAATATGGTATTAGATAGCATCTATGGCAAGCAGAAAGATTCAGTTGATATACACACTTCAGAAGAAGTAAACCACGATTTCAGAAACATCATTGCAAGGATTAAAGCTCAATAAAAAGTATTTAGTATTAGATGAATCATTTGCAAGATACTTTATTGTAACTGGTGGCAGAGGTTCAGGTAAATCATTTGCTGTTAACTCTGTACTATTACTATTAACCTATCAAGCTGGACACACAATACTATTTACACGTTATACGCTAAGAGCTGCTGGCATTTCAATCATACCTGAATTTATAGAAAAGTTAGAACTGCTTGGAGTTATTGACAGATTTAAAATAACAAAGGATGAAATAATAAATACTGGCAATGGTAGTAAGATAATATTTAGAGGCATTAAAACAAGCTCAGGTGACCAAACAGCAAATCTAAAATCTTTAACTGGTATTACTACTTGGGTTATGGATGAAGCAGAAGAATTAAATGATGAGGATATATTTGATAAAATAGATTTATCTGTTCGTAATAAAGTACAAGAGAATCGAGTTATATTAATATTAAATCCAACAACTAAAGAACATTTCATTTATAAGAGATGGTTTGAAGATAGAGGTGTTGCTGCTGGAAGTAATATAACTAAAGAAGATACTACCTATATACACACTACATATTTAGATAACATAGATAATCTTTCAGAAAGCTATATTAAGCAGATAGAGACAATGAAGGTTAGAAGACCAAATAGATACAAGCATACTATTGAAGGTGCTTGGCTGGACAAAGCTGAGGGTGTTATATTTACTGATTGGAGTATAGGAGAATTTAAACAAGTAGGTAAAGTTGTTTATGGCCAAGATTATGGATTTAGCAATGACCCAAGCACATTAGTTAAAACAAGCATAGATAAAGAAAATAAAGTTATCTATATACAACTATGTTTCTATCAAACTAAATTAACTACAAGCGAGATATTACAACTAAATAAAAAGTTTGCAGCAGATAATTTAATAGTAGGTGATTCAGCAGAACCAAGATTAATAACAGAACTAAGTAGAGATTGTAATGTTGTGCCAGCTATCAAAGGACAAGGTAGTATTACATTTGGTATTAGTTTATTACAAGATTATGATTTAGTAATTACTGAAGATAGTACAGAATTAATAAAAGAGTTAAATAACTATTGTTGGTTAGAGAAGAAATCACAAACACCAGTAGATAATTTTAATCACGCTATTGACGCGCTGAGGTATGCAGTAAGCTACCAATTACAGAATCCTAATTTAGGTGAATATCACATTTATTAAAAAAATTTACAGAGGTAGAACAAAAAAAATTAAAAAAAGTTGTAAAAAAGTTTTGTAGTTTATAAATATATTTATATATTTGACTAATTATTAATTAAAACCAAAACAAATGAAAAATTTAAATTTAACACAATTAGAAACTGTAACATTATCAGAGTTAATTAAAAATGTAGATATTAATATTAATGAAGATTCAATATTTAGTAGTATAGAAACAGAAGACCTTTCAAATTTTACTGGAATTGAAATTAAAAAAATGCGTGGTGTTGTAGGTAGTTTAATAAAAAAAGGAATTGTTTATCTTGAAGATTATGATGATGATGGTATAGAGATTGTTTATCTTGATAATGAATATTTTTATTTATCAAATGAAAGCAAGTAAACTATTAACTAAACAACAAAGAAAAGAGCAGTATGGTTTATATATTGCTTTTTTTGGTTATAATAAAAAAATAACATTTGAACAATTTTTAAGTAAAACTTATAAGCTACTGTAAAAAGTGGCTTTTTTTATAGCCACGCATAAGCCACCCTTAAGCATTTAGATAAGATAAGAAAAGATAAGATATATAAGAGAAATTTTTATTATATTTGATTGTAATTTAAAAATAACTTTCTGAATACGTTTAGTAAAGTCTTGATTTAAAATTTATGTTTTGGTTAAAGTAGGTATTTGCAAAAGAGCATTGCCTACTTTTTTTTATATTTGTATATAACGATTCACTAATTTAAACGTTTGTATATAAAATGAAGTTAACTATTAACATACCAGAAACTCTAAATGAGGTTACTTTAAAGCAATACCAAAAGTGGTTAAAGATTGCTGAGGGTAAAGAACTGGATTCGTTTCTACAACAAAAGATGGTAGAGATATTTTGTAATATACCACTTAAGCAAGTATTACAAATAAAAGCTACTGATATAAACAACATCTGCGAAGAACTATCAAAGCTATTTAATAACGAACCTAAGTTCATAGATAGGTTTACTTTAAACGATAAAGAGTTTGGATTTATACCAAAGCTGGATGATATTAGTTTTGGTGAATATGTAGATTTAGATACTTACTTAGCAGATTGGGAGCAGATGAACAAAGCTATTGGTGTTTTATATAGGCCAATAACCTACAAGAAGAAACAGCAGTATTTAATAGAAGATTATGAAAGTGCTGAAAAGTACGATATGACAGAAGTTACTTTAGATATTGTATTTGGTGCTATTGTTTTTTTTTACAGTTTAAAGAACGAATTACAGAAAACTATCCTGAATTATTTAGCAACTCAGAAGGAGGTAGAGCTGCCTCAGCATCTGCGGGATTCTCTGCAAAATGGGGCTGGTATCAATCTATCTACGGACTTACTAATGGAGATATTCTCAAATACAATGAAATTACCAAATCAAAACTACACACCTGTTTAATGCATTTAGCATTTGAAAAAGATAAATATGAATTAGAACAACAGATATTAAAAAGAAGCCAACGATGACAAAGGATGATATATTAGAAGAATTAACAGAACGCAATTTATTAATTGAGAATGAACACATAATTCTAGTTGATGGCTTTGAAGAAGCATTTTTAGGTATTACAGCTAACAATCCAGTACAAGCAATATATGATTATTGGATATGTTTAGATTTATTAATACAAAGAGATAATATGGATTTTGATAATGCGATTGATGACTTAGATGTATTTATTAATCAAGATTTAGGCCAACACACACCAAGATATATAAAAGTAGTATGAACAGTTTTTACAATATAATAGATAAAATAAAAGAAGTAATTGTTGCAGAACCATTTAACAATGAAATAACATTTGGTGATATAGCTGATATTGATTTAAAGAAGCAGAGCTTGTTTCCGTTGTCGCACGTAATGGTTAATAACAGCACAATAAACAACAATTATATAACATTTAATATTACTATCTTCTTTATGGATTTAGTAGATATCAGCAATGAACAAGTAACAGATTTATATAGAGGCAACGACAACAGGCAAGATATATTAAATACTCAGTTAGCATTAGCAACAAGAGTTATTAGAGTTTTACAAAAAAGTGATTTATATAAAGATAAGTTTGAGTTAATTAATCCAGCTACTTGCGAACCTTTCACAGAGCGTTTTGACAATATGCTTTGCGGCTGGGCTGTAACTTTTGATTGTGGTACTAATGATGAAATGACTTATTGCTAATGAGTGAATTTAAAAAGGCATTAGAGAAATACGCTAAGTACGTTATACAACAGTCAAGGAGCAACCTAACTAAAAAGAAAAATAACGCTTCTAAGCAACTATATAATAGTTTAGAGTATAAAATACAAGGAGATAAGATTTCGTTCCTTAGCGAGAAGTATGGAGAGTTTATAGACAAAGGTGTTAAAGGTTCTAAATCTACATATCCAGAAAGCTCAGCAAGTCCATTTAAATATACTACTAAACAACCACCAAGTTCAGTATTTGACAAGTGGAGTATAAGAAAGGGTATTGCACCAAGAGATAGTAAAGGTAGGTTTGTAAGTAGGCAATCATTAAATTTCTTAATTGCAAGAAGTATTAAAAACAAAGGTATTAGAGCAACATTATTTTTTACTAAACCATTTGAACGTGGTTTAGATTTATACGGAGATGAAATAGTTGCTGGTTATTTAGAAGATAAATTAGATTTACAATGAGTACAATAATTAGAACAAGAAGTCCATTTTTCATAAGAACACCACAAGAAGCAGATGCTAATCTAAATTACTTTCAGATAAACATAACTGTATTTGGTGGTTTAAGTTCATCTACAGAAATATGTGATGATTTATATGCAACTTACTCACTACAGAAAAAACCATTGGGAGCTGAGAATAGTGTTTCATTTGATATTAGTGAAATAGTTAACGACCATATAGAACAAGTATTTACAGGAACTTATGCTTCTGCTAAAAGTTCTATTTGGGTAACTGTAGCAACATCAGCAAGACAAGCAGATGGAACTGTAATTGGTTCTGTAACATCAAACACTTACTTAGCACAAGAAGGATTCAACAAATTTAAAGAAGGTGTAAACTACACAACAGAACCTATTGCAATGTTAAGTAGTACTTACATTCAGAATCACAAAGGAAGTACAATTACAATTCCTGTAAATGTAGAAAGGGTTACACAAGTTGAATGGCGAAACGGTACAAGCGTAAGAGAAACAGACACTTTTACAGACAACGGAAACCAAAACCAAAAGATTCAATTTGCTTTATTTACTGCTGGTACTTTTTTAGACAATGCTTTAATAACTTATGATAGTGGAAGCACAACTACAATAACTTTAGAACAAGTAGAAGAATGTAAATATCCAGTTAATAAAATAACATTTGTAAATAGATGGGGTGCTTTACAAGACCTATTCTTTTTTAAGAAGTCTACAGAAAATTTAGAAGCAACAAGAGAAACCTTTAACAGAAGTATTTTTGAAGCAAGAGCTGTGCAACTAGACCCACCTGAAACACCTGGTGATGCTTGCCAAGAATCATTGACATTTAATACTTATTCTACAACAGCACACGCGAAGAAAACTTTTAATGCTAATGCTACAGAATCTATTGTTTTAAATACTGGTTTTGTTAACGAATTAATGAATCCATATTTTGAAGAGTTGATGGTTAGTGAATACATTTGGTTAACAGATTCAAGTGCTAACATATTCCCAGTTAACTTAAAAGAAAGCTCCTTTGCAAAAAAAACAGGGCTAAACGATAGGTTAATAAACTACACAATGAGTTTTGATAAATCATTTGCTTTAGTAAACAACATTAGATAGTGCAGAAAGTTATTCTATACATACAGCCACAGTTAAGAAATACAACTACTACACAAGATTTTGTTAGAGTTGATTTAATGGAAGAAGATTTAATTGAATTAACTCAAGTTATTCAGGATGCAAGAGATATAGAAAAAATATTTACTGATTACAGTAGAACCTTTAATTTACCAGCAAGTAAAACTAACAACAAGATTTTTAAGCATTGGTACAACCCAGATATTGATGGTTTTGATAATCAAATATTTTGCAATGCTAGAATAGAATTAAACCACTTACATTTTAGATTTGGTAAAATAAAATTAGAAGAAGCAGTTTTAAAAAATGGCCAACCTTCAATGTATAAAGTAACTTTCTTTGGAGATACTTTAACATTAACAGAATTAATTGAAGAAGATAGTTTAAATAATTTACTATGGTTAAATAACTTTAACCACGTTGCAAGCAATGCCTATATAAAAGATGGTTTAGAAAATGGAAAGAATTTTACTGTTAGTGGGGTTACTTATAACGATGCTATAATATATCCATTAATAGCACATTCACAAAGTTATATTTTTGATGATACTAATAATTTAGATAATGGTTTAAATTTAAGTGTTGCATCTTCACACCACAATAAAAGAGGAGTATTCCCAGAAGATTTAAAACCAGCAATAACTGTTAAGGTTATTTTAAAAGCTATTGAACAGCAGTATGGTATAACATTTAAAACAAGTGAATTTCTAGATTCTTCTGCTATGAATAATTTGTATATGTGGTTGCATAGAGAAAAAGGAAAGTTAGTTGCTCCAAACAGTAAGGAATTAAAAACTGCTTTTACTTGTACATCAAGCACAGTTAATTGCAATCATTTTAGCTCTAGTTCTCCTCCAATTGGCCCTCAATCAACTGGTGGTTCTTATATATTTAGTGATAGTAACACAGGAGGACAGCCAGAAGGATTTAATTTTGCAGCTCAAATAATACCAACAGATAATACTATTGAATATGCTATTGATATTGTTAATGAAAATGATGGTGTAGTTCAAGCAACATTAGAAGGTGTTACAGGCACTCAATCTTTAAGTGTTGGTTTTGGTTTTAGTTCAATCAATCCAATAGCACTTGGTCAATCATTTACACTAATAGCCAAAGTAAGAAGTGCAACAACATTAACTTTTGATTCTGTTTTAACGTGCCAACACTTTGTATTTAATTCTAGCACATTCACTTATGATACTTTTTTAGGAACATTTACTCAAGATGCTAATTTAACAACTGACCAAACTATTACAATAAGAAACCAAGTGCCAGATATTAAAGTTCTTGATTTTTTAAGAGCATTTTTTAATATGCATAACTTAACTGCATTTTTAAATTTTAATGGAGAAGTAGTTGTAAAAACATTAGATAGCTTTTATAGTGATGGAGATACTTTTGACATTACACCATTTGTAAAAACAGATGAGCATACTGTAGGAGCTACAGTTCCATTTAGTGAAATAGATTTTGAATATGCAGAACCAAAAAGCATTTTAGCACAACAGTTTCTAAACACTAATAACCAAAAATACGGAGAGCTTAACTATTTAGCTGATACAACTAAAAGTAAAAAGTATCAAATTAAAATACCTTTTGAACATATGTTATTTGAAAGGCTACAAGATAAAACAAGTAGTGCTTTAACTACTGTGCAAGTAGGAAGTTTCTTAGATGATAATTTAGAACCAAGTATAGGCCAACCACTTTTATTTTATGGTATATACCAACAGAATCAAGACAATATTAATTTTATATACAATACTAGGCCAGCAGTTTATGGAGCTTTAGCAGATAATCCAGCTAATAATTCTGATGTTTTTAATTTAAATGATTATTGGATACCAAGTGTTTGTAATGAATTAGGCACATCTTCAACACCACCTACACACAACTTAAATTTTGGTAGTGAAATAAACACCTATACACTAACAGATTATGGTGGTAATAATAACAGTTTATTTCAAACATATTATCAAAACTACATAGTAAGAGTATTTAACAAAAGAACAAGAATATTTAAGTTCTCTGCTGTATTGCCTTTAAAAGTTTTACTCACTTTAACCTTAGATGATTTAATTGTAGTTGGCACAAGAGCTTACACAATAAATAAAATGTCCACCAAATTACAAAGTGGAGAAACCAATTTTGAACTATTAAACGAACCAACGTGAAAACAATATTAGAAGCATTAGAATTTTGTAAGGAGAATAAGTTATATGATAAACATATAAAAATTGCATTAGGTATTAATAAAGTACCACTTACATTTAAAGAAGGATTTAACCAATTAAGAATGAAGAAATGACTAAAGTAGTAAAAGTTATATTAGAAGCAGAAACTGGAAAAGCAAATGCTAATCTAAACAAGGTTAATAAGAGTTTAAAAACAACTGAGAAACAAGCAAAAGAAACATCTGGAGCAATGTCTTCAGCTTTTAATGCATTGCCAGCATCAATACAAGGTGCAATTGGTCAAGTTAAAAATCTTGGAACATCTTTTAAAGCATTAGCAGTTGGTGGTGGTGTTGCTGCTATTGCTGGACTTGGTTCTTTATTTGTAATGGCAACTAAAAAAGGTGCTGAATTTGCACAAGCATTATCTGGATTAGAAGCTGTACTTGGAGCAAGTGATGCTGAAATGAATCAACTTTCTAACTCAGCAAAAGAACTTGGTGCATCAACGCAATTTACATCAAAACAAGTTGTTGAATTACAAACAGAATTTGCAAAACTTGGATTTTCAACTAAAGAGATACTTGCATCTACAAAAGCAACACTTGATTTAGCTGCTTCTTTAGATGTTGGTTTAGGTGAAGCTGCAATGATAGCTGGTTCTACATTGAGGTCGTTTGGTTTAGAAGCAGCAGAAACTCAAAGAGTTGTTGATGTGATGGCTTTATCAACGAGTAAATCTGCTTTAGATTATGAAGGTTTAAGAGAGTCTTTAAAAATGGTAGCACCTTCTGCAAGAGCTTTGAATGTAGACATTGAAGAAACTACTGCTTTGCTTGGCATTTTAGCTGATAATGGAATAAAAGGCTCGATGGCTGGTACTGGTTTAGGTAAAACATTTATTGAATTAAATAAAAAAGGCATTCCATTAAATGAGGCGTTAGAGAAAATAAAAAATAGTTCAAATGCTCTTAACGACGCAATTGACTTAGTTGGAGATAGAGGTGCAAAATCACTTTTAACTTTAGCTAATAATGCTCCTAAAATAGATGTATTAACTGAATCTTTTAGAAACTCACAAGGAGCAGCACAAAGATTAGCAGAAACAAGATTGGATAATTTAGCTGGTGATACAACTAAACTTGGTTCAGCTTGGGAAGGTTTTTTATTATCTATTGAAGATGGTGAAGGATTGTTTAATAGTATAGCAAGAGGTATAGTTCAAGCTACAACATCTCTTTTAAACTTTATAACACCAACTGAAAAACTATCTGAATCTTTAGAAAAAGAAAGATTGTCTTTGTTTAGAGTGCAAGCTGAATTAGGAAATGTAAATACTACACAAGAAGAAAGAACATCTTTAATTTTAGAATTACAAAAACAATATCCAAATTATTTAAAAAACATTAATGCTGAAACTGCAAGTAATGAAGATTTAAACGCAGCTATTCAAAAGATAAATAAATCATTAATAAATAAAATATTAATACAAGAAAGAGAAGAAGAAATACAAGAGCAAGCAGAAGAAACTGCAAGCGAATTAAATAAAGTTCTTGATAAAGAAGCGGAAACTCTTGATTATACTGCAAAATTAAGGCAAAAATATTCTGATTTAGGTATTGAAATAAAAGCAACTTCACCAAATGAAGTTCTTGCTGAATTAAATGAAATTCAAGAAAAAGAAAACAAATTACGATTAGAAGGTAATGGACAAAATAAACTAAATATTGACCAATTATCTAAACTTGGTAAAGAACAAAATAATTTATTTTTTAAAATAAAAGCATTAAATGATGCTGAAAAAGATTTTCAAGAAGAACAAGAAAAAGGAAACAATTTAATAAAAGAAAAAGATGCTTTAATGGAGCGTCTTGGTATTACAACTGATGATAATACTGAAAAAACAAAAGATAATACAGAAGGTCTTGATGATAATTTAGAAGCAATTGATGAAGTTGAAAAGAAAACAAGAGATTTAATACTTTTAAAACAACAAGAGCTAAAAGAAATACAAAATACTGAGGCAAAAACAAGAGATGAACTTGCTGCAAGAAATGATAAAGTTAAAGCAATACAAGCAGAGATTAAAGAGTTACAAAATTTATCTTTAAAAAAACTTGATATTGAAAGATTAGATACAGAATCTTTACCAAAATTACAAAAAAGAGAGGCGCAAAAAGTAGATGTAAGAACAAGCTCTGAAGAACAAGTTAATAGATATGTAAGAAAAGTTAATGATAATTATACTTCTTATTTTAGAAATCAATCTGAAGAAAGAAAACAAATAATATTACAAGAAAATGCTGCAAGACTTGATATTACTTCAAACGTATTAAGTTCAGTTGAAAATTTAACAAGAGCATTTGGAGAAAGAAATGAAGAAAATGCAAAAAAAGCATTTAATGTACAAAAAGCATTAGGTATTGCTCAAGTAGGAATAAATACTGCATCTGCTATTATGAAAGTAGCTGCTGAGACTACAGACCCAACACCAGTTCAAGCATTTAGAGTTGGTAATATGATTGCTATGGGAGTAGCTGGCGCTGCACAAATTGCTGCAATTGCAATGCAAAAATTTCAACCATCTGGAGGTACTGCATCAACAACAACACCAAGTTTTGATACATCTGGAGGTGCAACTTCACCAACACAACCACCAAGTTTTAATGTAGTAGGGCAATCAGGATTTAACCAAGTAGATGGAGCATTAGGCCAGCAACAACCAGTTCAAGCATTTGTAGTGGCTGGAGATGTAACTACGGCACAACAGCTAAATAATAATACAATACAACAAGCAACTTTTTAAAATAAAATACAATGGATATAATAGAATTAATATTAGATGAAGAGAATGAAGAGATGGTTGGAATAGATGCGGTTAGCATTGTAGAGAATCCAGCTATTGAATCAGATTTTATAACATTAGCAAGTGAAGAAATACAACTTGCAAAAATAGATGAAGAAAAAAAACTGCTTCTTGGTGCAGCTTTAATACCAAACAAGCCAATATTTAGAAAGCGTAATGATACAACATTTTATGTTTATTTTTCTAAAGATACAGTTAGAAGAGCAAGCGAATTATTCTTCCAAAACAGTAATCAAAACAATGCAACCTTAGAACACCAAATGAGTGTTAATGGTTTAACTGTTGTAGAATCTTGGATAGTAGAAGATACTAAAATGGATAAATCTGCTAAGTATGGTTTAGAAATGCCTGAAGGTACTTGGATGATTTCAATGAAAGTAGAGAATGATGAAATTTGGAATGATTATGTTAAAACTGGCAAAGTAAAAGGTTTTAGTATTGAGGGTTACTTTGCTGATAAAGCACAAATTAAAAAACCAGATACAAAATCAGAGATGCAAGCTATTGAAGAAGAAGAAGCTGAATATATGCTTAGTAATATTAAGGCACTAATTAAGAAAGATAAAAGAACTAAATCAGGTAAGAAAATAGAATTAGAAACTTATAACGATTATCCACAAGCAGTTAGTAATAATGCTAAACGAGGTATTGAACTAAATGAAAAAGTTAATAATAAATGTGCAACACAAGTTGGTAAAATAAGAGCGCAACAATTAGCACAAAAAGAAAATATCAGTTTACAAACTTTAAAAAGGATGTATTCATATTTAAGCAGAGCGCAAGAATATTATGATGAAGGAGATAAAGAAGCGTGTGGTACAATTAGTTATTTATTATGGGGTGGTAAAGCTGGTTTAAGATGGAGTGAAAGCAAGTTAAAAGAACTTGGTGAAATTAATTTATCTTCTATGGTAGTAGATGAGACGTTTGCTATTATTGATGATAGATTAGCTTATAGCACACAAGAAAAAGCTGAGGAGATGGCACAGAATATTGGTTGTGAGGGTTTTCACGTTCACGAGTTTGAAGGTAAAGAATGGTATATGCCTTGTAAAGAACATATTGTTGAGGCTGGTAAAACAACTAAATCACCTTGTTGGGATGGATATGAACAAAAAGGATGGCAAACAATAAACGGAAAAAGAAGGCCTAATTGTGTAAAAAAGAAATAATTATGAGAAGTAAAAAATTTAAAACACCAAGTAATACATCACCTAAAAATACTAAGCGTGGTTGTTTATGTCCAGATGGTAAAAGATATAGCAGAAAGTGTTGTGATGGCTCATTACAAGCTCAAGGAATAGGTTCTATTACTGGTATTAATTAAAAAAAGCCACTCTTTTGAAGTGGCTCTTTTAACTATAAGTTGTATTTTATTATTGTAATTCTATAGTTCTATTTTCAATACCATCAACTAAATAATCTATTAAATCACATTCATCTTTTTCGTTTAATAAATTTTCATTAATAGTTATGTGAGCAAAATTAGTTTTATTGTTTAAATGGCCATAACCAATTTCTTCTAAATTATAATAAACATCTAAATTAATAGAATCAATATCTCTTGAATTAGACCTTACAACTTGAATGTTATTTAAATTTAATTTTTCTTCTGTTTTTACTTCGATTGTTTTTGTTCTTGTTATTGTCATTTGTTTTGGTTTTAATTAATAATTTATGTAAATATAAATATAAATATTTAATAAACAAGCATTTTATAAAAAAAAGTTCAAAAAAAATATAACAGTAAAGGTTTTCAAACGTTTATAGGTATATACTCAAATTATGAAAGCAAACGAAATACTAAACAAAATAAAAAATATTGTTGGTGAAAAAGTTAATCTTTCTGAAGAAAAAATAGAAATGGCTGAAATTACATTAGAAAATGGTACTGTGCTTGTTGCAGAATCTTTTGAAGCTGGTAAATCTATATTTATTAAAACCGAAGATGAAGAAATTGCTCTTCCTGTTGGTGAATATAAATTAGAAGAAGGCAAAGTTTTAGTTGTATCTGAAGAAGGTTTAATTGACAGTATTAAAGAAGCTGCTGAAGAAGAAGTAGCTGAAGAAGAATTATCTGAAGAATCTGAAGAAGTTAAAGAAACTGAATTAGAGGAAGAAGAAAAAGAAGAAATGAACTATGTAACCAAAGAAGAGTTTACATCTGCTGTTGAAGAAATCAAAGCAATGATTGACGAAAAACTTGGTAACAAAGAAGAAATGAAGGAAGAAGTAATAGAAGAGAAAGAAGAACTTTCTGCTGTTGCTCCTGAACCTGTAAAACATAATCCTGAAGCTGAAGTTGATAATAAAGTAAATTTTCATATTGGAAGCAATAGAACAGCTACAACTAAAGACAGGGTTTTTGATAAAATTTTTAACAATAATTAATATAAAATAAAATGGCGAATAGTTTAAATACACCAATTACGAGTACTTATGCTGGTGAGTTTGCGGGGAAATACCTGTCAGCAGCTCTTTTAAGTGCTAACACAATTGATAAAGGCGGAATAGAAGTTATGCCTAATATCAAATATAAGTCTACAATGAAGAAAGTAGCAACTGCATCATCTATTATAGGTAATGCTGCTTGTGATTTTTCTGGAACTGCAGACCAAGTAACATTAACTGAAAGATTATTACAACCTGAAGAATTTCAAGTAAACCTTGAATTTTGTAAGCAAGATTTCCAATCGGATTGGGAAGCTGCTCAAATGGGATATTCTGCATTTGATAAAATGCCACCTAAGTTTTCAGATTTCATTATTGGCCACGTAGCTGGTTTAGTAGCTGAAAAAACTGAATCTAATATTTGGGAAGGTGTTAATGCAAACGCTGGAGAATTTGATGGTTTAGTAACTTTAGCTTTAGCTGATGCTGATGTAGTAGATGTTGCATCTCACGCTGCCGTAACTGCTGCTAATGTAATTGATAAATTAGGTTCTATTGTTGATGCAGTACCTTCTGCACTTTACAATAAAGAAGATTTACATATTTACGTATCACAAAACATTGCAAGAGCTTATGTAAGAGCTTTAGGTGGTTTTGCTACTTCAATTGGTGCTGCTGGTACTGATTCAAAAGGAACACAATGGTACAACGCAGGTGGTCAACTATCTTTTGATGGTGTGAAAATCTTTGTTGCTAATGGTTTAGCTGATGATACTGCAATGGCTGCTCAAAAATCTAACTTATACTTTGGAACTGGTTTATTATCAGATATGAACGAAGTTAAAGTATTAGATATGGCTGACCTTGACGGTTCACAAAATGTCAGAGTAATAATGAGATTTACTTCTGGTGTACAATACGGAATAGGTTCTGATATAGTTTTATACCACGCCTAAGAATTAATTAATAACAAGGGAGTTGAAATGCTCCCTTAATTTAAAACAATAATAATATGGCTTGCGATTTAACAAGTGGGAGAAAAAATCCCTGTAAAGACCAAATCGGGGGATTGGTAAGAGCTTGGTTTGTTGACTTTGGAGACTTAGGAACTGTAACCAAAACTGCTGACGAAATTACCGATTTATCTGGTACATTTACTTGCTTTCAATACGATTTAAAAGGAACCAACTCTCTTGAAATTGGAATTACATCTTCGAGAGAAAACGGAACAACCTTTTTTGAAGAAACATTAACTTTAACACTACCTAAATTATCTAAAGAAGATAATAAGGAACTTAAGCTTATGGCTTACGGAAGACCTCACATTGCTGTTGAGGACAGAAACGGTAACTTTATGCTATGCGGATTAGAGCACGGTATGGAAGTTACTGGTGGAAGTATAGCTACAGGGACAGCTTTTGGTGACTTAAGTGGTTACTCACTAACATTAACTGGTCAAGAGCTTGAACCATCTAACTTTATTGCTGGTGGTACTGCTGCAGACCCTTTTGCTGGAATGAGTTCTGCAACTGTAACAGTTACGGTGGGAACCAATAGTTAAAAAATACGCGATTAATATAATTGTGTGATTCATAATATATAGTTTGATTGGAGGGGAGGAAGTGATTAGCCTCCCCTTTTTTATTAAAAAAATATGCAAATATTAACTACAAGTGGCACACGAATTATTAACTTTATACCAAGAGAAACAATTTTAGGTACTAAAACTTATAAATTAGTGATAAAGTCAGAGGCTCAAAATAAAGTTTTATTTACAGATGTTAATGCAACATTTGCTGAATTAGATTACTATTATCAATATTCAACTACTCAAGCATTAATTGAAAACAATTACTATACTATTACAATCACTAATACAACAGATAACGCAATAATTTTTAAAGACAAAATGTATTGTTCAGACCAAACACTTTCAGACTATGAAATTTCAAACGGTGTTTATATAGAACAAAGTACAGGAGACAATCAATTTATATATTATGGATAATCTACATTTAATACAATTAGGCCAATACGAAAGGCCAACAATCACAGAAGAACGCAATAAAGATTGGGTATCTATAGGCGATAACAATGATTATTACCAAAGTTTGATTGATGCTTATATGGATAGCACAACAAACAATGCTGTAATAAATGGTGTTGTAAATCAAATTTACGGTAAAGGATTAGATGCTACTGATTCTGCGCAAAAGCCAGACCAGTATGCACAAATGAGGAGTTTAGTAAAACCTCACGATTTAAGAAATGTTTGCCAAGATTTAAAACTATTAGGCGAAGCTGCTTTTCAAATAACTTATAATGGTAATAAAATATCAGCAATAACACATTTTCCAAGAGAAACTTTACGTGCTGAAAAGATGAATGATAATGGTGAAATAAAAAACTATTTTTATTCTGCTGATTGGAGTAAAGTAAAACAAAATACTAAACTTAAAAAGTTTCCTGTTTTTGGTAGTGGCGCACAAAATGAGATATTTATTATTAAAAGATATGTAACTGGTTTTTACTATTATAGCCCAGCAGATTATAATACTGCTTATGCTACACTTGAAGATGAGATAGCTAACTACCTGATTAATAGTGCAATGTGTTCATTTTCAGGCACAAAAGTGGTTAATTTTAACAATGGCGTGCCAGATAGGGAGAAACAACTTGCTATTAAGAATGATGTAATGCAAAAACTTACTGGTAGCTCTGGCGAAAAAGTAATTGTTGCCTTTAATAATAACGCAGAAAGCAAAACAACTGTTGAGGATATAAGTTTAACAGATGCTCCAGCACATTACGAATATTTAAGTGAAGAATGTTCTAAGAAGATTATGCTAACACATAGAGTTACTTCACCATTACTACTTGGCTTATCTTCTGCTAATGGTTTTTCAAGCAATGCTGATGAAATAGAGAACGCCTCAAGGCTTTTTAATAACGTAGTTATACAACCATACCAAAATTTATTAATTGATAGCTTAGATACAATATTAGCAGTAAATGATATTAGTTTAAATCTTTACTTTAAAACTATTGAACCGCTTGAGTTTATGGATTTAGAGAATGTTGAAGGTGAAGAAGCTATTGAAGAACAAACTGGAATAAAAGAAGAAGAAGAAAGCACAGAGCTTGAAATAATGGCTTCTAAGAGTGTTTCAAACAAAGATAGTGATGAACTACTAAAAAATGCTTTAGATTCGCTTAAAGGCGTTAAAATGGATACTAAAGAGTTTGAAATAGTTGATATTAGAGATTTAGAAGATGAAAATGAAAGTGTTGAGGATTGGGCAAAATCAATGATTCAATTAAGTGATGTTGTAGATAGCAAAGAAGATGGTTTTTCTACTTTAGATAAATCAATGTATAAAGTTAGATACAAATATGCTAAAGGAAGCAGTAGAGGTGGAGAAAGCAGAGAGTTTTGCAAAGAGATGATGAACAGAACAAGTGCTGGTATTGTATATAGATTAGAAGATATTGATAAAGCAAGCAGAGATATGAACTTTAAAGCTGCTAAATTACCAATGCATAACGGTCAAAAATACGATTTGTTTAAATTTAAAGGTGGAGTTTATTGTAGACACAAATGGCAACAGATTTTATACAAAATAAAAAAAGGAAAAGAAGTTGGTAGTGATGATTTAGATGATTACAAAAAAAGTAAAACTATTCCTAAAAGTTACGAACCAAAACCAAGAGGTAGAAAACAAGCAGTAAAAGCTCCAGTAAATATGCCTAATAATGGACATCACCCAAATTATACAGGAAAATGAGTAAAGCACTATTTGTAACAAGACACGATATTTCAGTATTTACTGCTGCTAATGGTAATATAGATAATGATAAAATCTTACCGTATATTAACCAAGCACAAGATATACATATACAGAATTACTTAGGTACTGAACTTTATGTTAAAATACAAAATGAAATAGTTGCTGGTACTTTAGCAAATCCTTACTTAGCTTTATTAAACGATTATATTAAACCAATGCTATTACATTGGAGTATGGTAGAATACTTACCTTATGCTGGAGTAAATATTTCAAATGGTGGTATATATACTAAGAATCCTGAAAATAGCACAGCATTAACAAAAGAACACGTAGATAGTTTAATCGAACGCTCGAGGACGGTTTCTCAGTTCTACACTAACAGATTTATAGATTTTATGCAAAATAACGCAGCTGGATTAATACCTGAGTATTATAGTAATTCTCAAGAGGATATGTATCCAGATGATGTTGCAGATTTTGGAGGTTGGGTACTTTAAAAATATATTATGCCAGATAATAACATAGAATGGGGACAAGGTGGTGTTAACAACAACAACGATTGGGGAAAAGCAAAAGCTAATTCTACCAATAACTTTGGTGCTGTTTATGATAGTTCGCCAAGTGGTGATACTAATATTGCTGGAGGGCAACCTGTTGTATCAATAACTTATTCTGCAAGTGCTTTTTGTGCTGACGCAAGCGACCCTACACCAACTGTTTCTAATAATGCTGGTGCTGGAACATTTGCTTCTACTACTGGATTAGTAATTAATTCTACTACTGGAGTTGTTGATATTGATGCTTCTACTGCTGGTAGTTATTTAATTACATATACAGATACAGATGCTGCAACTGCAACATTTAACTTTACTATTAATGCTTTACCAACTGTTATTGTAAGCGTTTCTGCTGGTACAATTTGTGTTGGTGAAAGTACAACTATAACTGCTACTGGTGCTGCTTCCTATGTTTGGAGTAACGGTTCTACAGGCAATTCAATAACAGTATCACCTACTACTACAACTACATTTACTGCTACTGGTACAGATTCTAATGGTTGTACAAGTTCAGGTGCAACTACAATTACTGTAAATGCTTTACCAACTGTTGAAATAACAGGAACTTTAACTTATTGTGTTGGTAGTACAACAACACTAACTGCAACTGCTGGATTAAGTTCTTATTTGTGGAGTACAGGAGCAACTACACAAGCTATAAATGTAACTGCTGGTAGTTATACAGTAACTGGAACTGATAGTAATGGCTGTAGTGCTACTTCTTCTGCTTCTACAGTAACAGAATTACCTTTAGATAGTGCAACAGTAACTTATTCAGCAGCTTCATATTGTCAAATGCCAACAGGTGCTTTAGCTGTAGATGGTTATTATCCACTTTATTCAACTGCTTCTGCTGCTAATGCAGTAAGTTCTGATGGAACAAATCATACACATACTTTAGGTGGTGTTACATACTATATGCCAAACGCTGGTGTAATTGCTTATCACGGAACTTATTCTTTAACAACACCAGCACCAACTATTACAGGTGAAACAGGTACATTTAGCGAATCTACTGGAAACCTAAGTATTGATAGTTCAACAGGTGTTATAAATGTCAATAGTTCAACTGCTGGAACTTATACAGTTGTATATACTACAAATGGAACTTGTCCAAACACAGTTAATAATACAGTAACAATAAATGCTTTAGATGGTGCTACGTTTGGTTATTCTGCAAGCAGTTTAGCACAAACAGGAACAGCAAGTTTAACAACTACGCCAACTACTTCTGGTGGTGTGTTTAGTGCTTATCCAAGTGGATTAAGTATTAATTCTTCTACAGGTGAAATTGATTTAGCTGCATCTACTATACAATCCTATAAAATATTCTATGTAACAAGTGGTGCTGGATGTCCTAATTCGTCAACATTTGATTTAGCTGTAACTGCTGCTGGAATTGCTAATAATTACAGTATGAATTTTGATGGCATTAATGACTATGTAGCAACAGGAAACACTTTCTCCGAATTAGACGGAGGTACAACTATGACTTTATCTGTATGGATTAAGCCAATCACAGGAAATGGTGCCTATATGATTGCTCACAACCCAAGAAATACAACTGCAGAGCAAAGCCAGTTTATGTTATGGTTTTATTCAGATTTTTTAGAATTATCACTTAGTACACGTAGTCAATATGTTAGAGCTTACTCAAGTGCGATAAATATGGATAATTGGAACCATATCGCGTGTGTAGTTGATTTATCCTCAAGTCCAAAGGGAATAATTTATATTAATGGAGTAGATGAAGCATATGAGGTTGCTTTAACTAATTTTAACGCTTTAGAATATGCTACTGGTGTAATGAGAATTGGAGAAGAACAAACAGGTTATTTAACTCCATTTTTAGGTAATATAGACGAATTTGCAATCTGGAACACAGCTCTAACATCTACACAAGTACAAAGTATATATAACGCAAAAGGAAATAATTTAACTAAAGACTTAACCACAGTATCAGGTTCAAACCTAATTTACTGGAATAGAATGGGAGATTAATATGAGTACAGAATTTATAAATGACCAATGGCGTTTGCCTAACAATGAGAATAAAGACAAGCAGAGTAACTATTCTATGGACTTTGATGGTGCGAATAATGACCATATAGAAACTTCAAGTAATGTTGGTATATCAGGAAGCCAGTCAAGGAGTATGTCTGTATGGTTAAAAGGAGGCACGTCTAATAATAATAAAAGTTGGCCTATGGCTGTTGCTTTTGGTCAAGGAAGCACAAATAAAGCAATGTGGATTGGTGGAGGTGGTTCACCTTCTGCTTATTGGTATTTTGGTTGGTGGGGTGCGCCAAGTGCTACGTCTGGTGATTTAGCTACAACTATAAGGATGGATGCTGATAATGATTGGCACTTATTAACATCTACTTATGATGGAACTACAGCTAAGGGTTATATTGACGGAGTTGAAGTTGTTTCTGCTGCAAGAACGATAAACACAACTGATAGTACATTAAAGATAGGAGAACATTTAAACGGCTCAGTTTATTGGGATGGCCAAATAGACGGAGTATCCATTTATAATTACGCACTTTCTTCAAGCCAAGTAACAACTCTTTATGGTTCAAGCTCTACTGGTATAGGTAATCCAATGAGTTTATCTCCAAAACCTGTTGCTTACTATCCTTTAGGAGACCAAGATGCTTTTAATGGAGCTAATTATTTAGTGCCTAATAGTTCTTTGAAAGATTATGTTTTTGATTTTGGTGGGAGTAGTAATGAAAAAATAACTACATCTAATTCTTCTTTAATTAATGGAGAATCTGCTGCAAGTTTTAGTTTATGGATAAAAGGTAAAACTGGACTTGCAAGTTATGATGGAATGCTTTGTTTCAGGAGTGGTAGTGATTATATTCTTATTATTGCAAGAGGCACAATTACATCTACAGAATTTCCAGTATGGATTCAACATAGTGGCGGTGGGGTTACTACATCTACATCTAATGCTATTGTTTCTTTAAATGAATGGAATCATATTGTAGTTTCAGGTGCTGTTGGTGGTAAATGGAATATTTATGTAAATGGTGAGTTATCTACAACACAATCGCAAGCAAGTAATAATATAGCAGCTATTTCTCAAGCATCAAGCTTTATTATTGGTCAAGACATTTCAAGTAGAGAGTTTGTAGGAGAAATGTCAAACGTTCAAATATTCAACACAGCACTACCAGCAACAGGTTCTAACTCAGTAGAAACTCTTTATAATAATGGTTCTCCACTTACTTCAATGACGGGATTTACTTCTTTACAAGGTTGGTGGAAATTAGATGCTTCTGATACTTATGATGGTACTAACTGGACGATTGAAGACCACGCTGGTTCTAACGATGGCACAAGCTCAGGAATGACACAAGCCAATTTGGTAGCTTCGGATTTATCTTTCAAAACTTCTATTTCGCCCTTTGCTTTAGATTTTGATGCTGCGAGTGGTGATTATATAGAAATTTATAGTGGTACAGTTGGGAATTTACCACCTTCTTTTAGTGTAGGAGCAAGTGATTCTCAAACTATTAGCTGTTGGGTAAAAAGTAACACAACAACAAATAATAATTTTATATGGTTACAAAGAGGTACAACTACTTATTTAAGGGTTTACTTAAATTATCATAGTGGCACAGACAGCTATAGGGCAAATATAATAGTTAGAGATGATTCAAATGTTAGTGTTAGTGAATCTTCAAACGCAAATAATTTAGTAAATAGAAACCAATGGAATCACATAACTACTGTAATAGATAGAACAAATGCAAAACTTTATGTTTATGTCAATAAAGTTTTAACTGGAACTGGCACAGCTTTAGGTTCTTTAGGTGCTATTACTCAAATAACAGATGTTAATATGGGTAGAGATTCGTACGGTGGTGGAAGATATTATTTTAATGGCAAACTTTCAAACTGTTCAATCTGGAACGCTGCTTTAACATCTGCACAAGTATCGGAACTTTATAACGAAGGAGTACCACAAAACCTAAACAACCATAGTGCATATTCAAACTTAGTAAGCTGGTGGCAGTTAGGTAGTAATAGTTCTTTTAATACTAACTGGACTGTATTAGATGAAAAAGGTAGTAACAATGGAACTTCTGCAAATATGGGAGAAGATGCTATAACTGACGGAGTAAATTCTTATGCTAATGGTTTGAGTTCTGGAATGGGTGGAGATGAAGTTATAGGAGATGCTCCTTATAGCACAGCAAATTCTCTAAGTGTGAATATGGATGTAGAAGATAGAGTTACAGATACACCAAGTTAAAATTTTAAAATAAAAAAAATGAATAATAGAAGTTATATAGTAATAGATTTAAGCGATACAGACAAAGTGCTTTTTTCTCAGGTTAATCAAAGCTCTGCACAAAGTATGCGAAGAAACTTAGCAAACACTCAAGGATTACTTTCTTATAGTGTTACACCAAGTTTTGTAACTGATGGTAGTTTACCTATTGTGGGAAGTGTTATGAACCAAACAGAAGCTCTTACGCTACTTAGTGGTAGCGACTGGACAGAGCCAATGCCAGAAGAATGAACAATTTAAAAAGTGTAAGAATGGATGACCACAATTTATTATTAGCATTAGCTGGTATTATATCAGCATTTGGAGTCAAAGAAATATGGGGAATAATAAAGCAAAAGATTGATATAGGTGCTAAAAAAGACGAAAGAGAAGAAAGTTTATATACAAAACAGATTGAAATTCTTACTAATAAAATTACACAGCTAGAAACTAAGATAGAATTACTTATTGAAGAAAATATTCAACTAAGGGTTAAAGTTGTCAAGATGGAAGCGCGTTTAATAAATAGTGCAAAAAAAAAAGTAAATAGGAAAAATGAGAAAAGTAAATAAAATTGTAATACATTATACAGCTACCAAAGAAGGTAACAATGTAAGTCCAGCCACTATAAAAAGATGGCATCTAAACAGAGGTTTTTCAGATATAGGTTACCATTATATTATTGGTATTGAAGGTAAAATAAATGCTGGTAGGCCAGTATCAAGAGCTGGCGCACACGTTAAGAACGGCAATAGCGACAGCATCGGAATCTCATATGTTGGTGGCTTAGATTCTAACGGAAAAGCAAAAGATACAAGAACAGAAGCACAAAAAGCATCATTAATTAAAATACTAAAAGTATTAAAAAACATTTATCCACAAGCAAGTATTCACGGACATCGAGACTATTCACCTGACAGAGATGGCGATGGAGTTGAGGAACACGAATTTATGAAAATGTGTCCTTGTTTTTCAGCAGAAGTAGAATATTTAGAGCTACAACCAAAATCTTTCAAACCAAAATCAAAAAAAGCAAAGGATAAATTAAATGGAAAAAAATCAAACTAACTTAGAGGACTTAATTAAGAGAATGGAAAACTTGCCAGTACCTGAACGTACTTGTAATATAGATGACGAAAACTGTGAAAGCTGTAGTGGATGAAGCAATTAAAAGATACTAAAATAGGAAAGTTCTTAGCTGAGAAAGCACCTGATGTTTTAGATGTTGCTGGTTCTTTATTGCCTGATGCTGGTTTATTAGGTGTAGTTAAAAATTTAATTGACAAAGATTCTAATTTAACACCAGAAGATAAACAACAAATACACGAACAATTAGTTGAATTATATAAGTTAGAAGTAGAAGATAGAAACTCAGCAAGACAACGTGAAGTTGAGATGGTTAAAGCTGGTAGTGAAGATTGGTTGATGAACTTTACTGGTATTGTTGGTTTAGGTGGGTTTGTATTGTTGTTGGTTGCAATAGTGTTTATACAAGTACCAGAACACAACAAAGAACTAATGATTCACACAACAGGAATTGTTGAAGGAATTGTTCTTTCAATTGTTGGATATTACTTTGGAAGTATAGCTAAAAAAAAGTAAATAATTTATTTTTATTATATTTAACAAAATTGTTAAATGAAATCACACAAAAAAAGGTGGAAAGATTCAGGTAATCCACGTTACAGACTTAACACAGACGAAGCACAAATCATTAACGATTATAGAAGGTTAAAACAAGAAGCAAAAGCTGAAGGTTTAAATCCTAATGATATTCATAGTGGTTGGATAAAGAACAAGAAAGCAAGTTTATATTTTAAAAATCCGAATTTTAAGAAAAACGATTTAAAGGAGTTTAAGCAACAATTATTAAACGACCTTAAAGAATACTCTCCAAACTTTCAAAAACTTCTTAAACCCAAAGTAAACGATGGTCATTGCTTATTAATATCACCAGCAGATATACACATTGGTAAATTATGTAAATCTTTTGTAAGTGGTGAAGAATATAATAAGCAGATAGCAGTACAAAGAACATTAGAAGCTATTGATGGTATATTACAAAAAAGTAATGGTTTTAACATAGATAAATTAGTTCTTGTTATTGGTAACGATGTAATGCACATTGATACACCAAGTGGTGGTAAAACTACAAAAGGGACTGTACAAGATGTTGATGGAATGTTTTTTGAGCATTTTCATATTGCAAAACGTTTATATATAAATATAATTGAAACATTAGTTAGTTTTTATCCAGATTTACACGTTGTTTATAATAGTAGTAATCACGATTACTTAACTGGTTTTTGCTTGGCAGATACTATTGCAACATACTTTAGAAATAGCAAGAACATCACTTTCGATATTAGTTTACAACATAGAAAGTATTATACTTATTATAATAATTTAATTGGTAGCACACACGGAGATGGTGCTAAGTGGGATTTACTACCTTTATTAATGGCTGATGAGTGTAAAGAATGGAGTGAATCAAAGTATAGATATATGTTTACGCATCATTTACATCACAAAGTTTCAAAGGATTTAATCGGTTGCAGTTTAGAAAGTTTCCGTAGCCCATCGCCTTCGGACAGTTGGCATCACAAGCAAGGTTACACTTCATCTAATAACCAAGCAATAGAGGGTTTTATCTTCTCTAAGAACAATGGCCAAGTAGCCAGAATTACACATTTATTTTAGAATTAACATTTGATTGTTAATAAAGTTTTTAGTGTGTTTTGTAATTTGTATTATAATTATATATATATTTACAACCATAAACTTAAAAACAAACAAAATATATAAGGCAATTATAGACAGGAACAATAACCTATGACAAACTTATAATGAATTGACAGGAACAATAACCTATGACAAACAAATTCACGCCTTATATATTATAAACAAACAATTATGAGTAGAGAAATATCATACACAACAAGAACCTTTTACGTGCCAGCAGAGAAAATAGAAACGCTGGTTAAGTTTCAAGGCAAATGCAAAGAGAATGGACACAAATCTTATTCTGAAGTATTACTTAGTTTAATGGAAAAATATAATGAGCAATGATACATTACCCTCATCCACATAACGAACAGCACCATAATGATAATATTAACCATTGGTGGGCTTATGAAACTAACAGATATTTACAAGATAGATTAAGAAACTTAGTAATAAGAGCTAATTGGAACAAACGTATTATCTGTAGAATACACCTAACAACAAATGACTTAGAAATACATCAACATAGATTTGAAAGGTTTATTTCACAATTAGAAAACATTGATAAGCAATTAAAAACAATTGCAATGCAATACAACGAACAAAGAATGAATAAATTAAAAACTATATTTACTAAAATTAAAAATTATGAAAATTAAAGAATTAGCACAAAAATATGATTTATCAAAAGATGACTTTTGGGAATTAAAAAGAGGTACAAGAAGTATGTGGATTATCACACACGATGCTTGTGAAAAGATAGCAGCAAAAGAAAACATACAATTTGGCGCACCAACTATATACAGAGATAGCAACCAAGATGTTGCAATAGTAGGAGATGCAAAACGTGGTAACAAGATTATCTGGTCAACTGGTGAAGCATCACCTAAGAACTGCAAAGCTCCTTATCCGTTTGCAATGGCCGAAAAGAGACTGAAGGACAGACTCGTTTTAAAATTAATAGATGCTTATCAGTATTCAATATACTCAGATTCTGAAGCAGATAACTTTAAGAAACAATGATAGAAACAAATGCAGTAGAACTAGCTACGCTTATTATGACAAGCGTGTTTGCTGGAATCGTATTTGCTATGGCAGTCGATTACTTTAAGAAATAAATCAAAAACTATATTATGAAAAAGAATCACTTGAGTTACTCGGCTTTATGCCAGTTTAAGAAATCTCCTAACCATTTATTGGCTTACTGGAATAAAGAATTAAAAACTACAGATGCAATGCAGTTTGGAACTATAATACACAAGATGTTATTAGAGCCAGATACATTCACTAAAGAGTTTGCAATTTTTGAAGGTGCAAGGCGAGCTGGTAAACAATGGATTGAGTTCAAAGAACAGAATGAAGGTAAAACACTAATTAAGCAACAAGAATTAGATGATGCAAACAAAATAATTAACAACGCTATGTTACATCCAGTATTAATTGAAATGATGCAAAATAAAGTAGATACTGAAATTAAATTAGAGTGGCAACATAAAGATGTTAATTTTAAAGGCTTTGCAGACCTTCTAACAACGTTTAACGGCAAGAAGTGCATAGTAGATATAAAAACTACTAATGATGCTGGTAAACGCTTTGAACGTGATTTATACTATAATGATTATAAAATGCAGTTAGCAATGTATCAAGACCAATATGATAAAGATACAGATGCTTATATTGTAGCAATAGAAACTACAACACCATTTAATGTACAGATATATAAATTAGATGATAGTTTATTATTTAAAGGTTGGATGGATTATGATTATTATACAGATAAATTCAAAGAATGGAACGGAGAGCCTCAAGGTTACTCAAGTGATATTGTAGAAGTAAAAACAGAAACAGAAGAAATATTATGAAGAAGTTAGCAATAATAGGTGGTTTATCTTTAATGACTGCTGGTGCAACTAATATGATTATGCACAAACAAAAATTAGATTTAAATCCTAATACATTTGCAATAGCTACAGGAGGTTTTTTTGTAGCTGTAGGAATAACATATAAATTTTAATTATGTATAAGACTAAACAATATTATGAAGAAAATAAAGAGTATTACATTAAAAAAGCAAAAGACTGGAAAGATAAAAATTCAGAAGATAATAAAAAACATTTAAAAAAATATTATCATAAAGATTCACCAGAAGAAGATGCTACAATGGGTGCTTATAACAAAAGAAATAGTAGAGCTAAACAGAGAGCAGAAGGTACTTTACATATTTATTGTGAATGTGGTTCTAAAGTTAACAGAAACAATATGGCAAGACATAAAACAACTAAAAAACATTTAGAATATTATAAAATGTAAACTGCAAACTGCAAACTGTAAATGATAAAAAAAGAATGGCATTGGATGCCAGATTATAAACAACAAAAACAAATGAGTATTATAAAAGAAAAAAATCTAAGCAACATTGATGTTTGGAATATAGTAAATGAATGGTATATTAATGGAATGTATGCAGATATTTTACAAGATGAAAACGGTGCAGACCTCGAAGAAATATGCGAATGGCAATTATATAAATTAAACAAAAACAAATAAAAACAAATAACAATGAATAAAAAAGAAGAAACAATATACTGTGGTAGTGGTAAAGTTATGAATCCTAAATGGTTAAAAGTAACTATTAATCCTACTAAAATCGCTGATTACATACAAGAGTATAATGGCAACAAATTCATCAAACTAAATATTAATTTAAAAGATGAAGCTGACCAATATGGTAAAGATGTAAGTATTAGTGTAGATACTTGGAAGCCAGATGCAGAAGCGCCTAAAGCTGAAGCAAGTAATACTTCAAATGATTTACCCTTTTAAGTATTATGAAACAATCAAAAATCTTAACCGCATTGGGTTTGAGTTCGTTAGATGTACAAAATATGTTAATGAACGGACTAACAATGCCAGAGATAGCAAAGAAGTATAATATTACATATATTTCATTGGTACAGGCATTTAAAATCCAAAAGAAAGGTTTTAAGTATATTGATTATATACAACCAAAAGAAGAAGTAAAGGACATTAAAAACGTGTCCTTTGCTTTTGATAAACTATATACAGAAGAATCACTTAATGAAGATGAGCTATTAGCTTACTATAAATACCAACAAAAACACAAAGCGTATTATGAATGAGCAAGAAAAAACCATACTTACAATTGATTGGTTAAATAAAAAATATAATTTATTAATACAAAAAACAACTGGTCAATTTGATTTATGGGATGCTCAAGATGATAAAAGAATTATTGAATTTAAGTTTAGAAATAAATACTATAAACAAAAATACATACAAGTAGATAAGTTTTATGCTTTATTAATGGCTGCTGAATACTACAATAAGGAAGCTTATTATATTGTAGTAGATGATGAAGTAAGAATATTTAATTTAACTCAATTAAAAGATAAATTAATTAATAGTAAAGTAGTAATTAAACAAGCTCCATATCAAACTGAATTTAAAAACAATAAAAAAATTAATAAATATTTTTATATATTAAACCAATCAAATCAAACTAATCAATTATGAAAGAATTACCATATTTTAAATTTTATCCTAACCAATGGATAACTGGCTCAATATCATTTATGGACTTAGATGTTCAAGGTGCATTTATGAAAGTTTGTTGCTACTACTGGAGCAAAGAATGTAAAGTTTCAAGAAATCAAATAAAAACATTAATACCTAAACAATGGAGTGCTTTAGTAGATGCTGAGTTATTTAAGATAGAAGAAGAAACTATTAGTATTAAATGGCTAGATGAACAACACCAGCAACGCTTAGTAGAACACAAGCGAAATGTAATCAACGGAAAGAAGGGGGGCTTAAGCAGGGCTCAAGCATTAAGAAAAGAAAAGAAAAGAAAAGATAATTACGCAAATGATAATTTATTAAAAGTAAATGATGAAGTGCAAAAACTTCTTGACCA
>Ga0181408_1000055_pt1 | contig 31030 bp, 41 predicted proteins | sample 31SPOviralmetaG_FD_130137 | JGI IMG/M metagenome (GOLD analysis project Ga0181408, IMG submission 130137) | Marine viral communities from the oligotrophic San Pedro Time Series (SPOT) site, San Pedro Channel, CA, USA - 31 SPOT_SRF_2012-02-16 | ecosystem: Environmental > Aquatic > Marine > Strait...
AACGGACGTAGAGATCTTCTCGATACCTGCGCCCGAGCTTATGTCGTCGCCGAGGTCGGACTCTACTGCACCCTGGATGTCAGAGGCAGGCAACTGTTCGGATGCCGCCTGCTCGGCGGCTAGCCTGTAAGAGCGGTGCAACTTCCTAAGGTTGCTCTTCTCTTTGACTATACCTGCGTAGTGCTTGATGGACGTAGTAGTCTCGGCCCCTTCGGTCAACCCGAAGATGCCCGCTACTCCACCGACTTCGTCGATGCTGTTGTTTACCTTCAGCTTCTCGACTAGATGAATCTCATCTACTGGCTGGCCGTCGTTGGCCAAGTCGGCTATGCCTTGGAAGGCTAGCTGATGCTGAAGAGAATAGAAGTCCTCGGACTTCAGTGTACGGCTGATGCTATCGTAGGCATCAGAGTTACCCTGCAATAAACAGCAGGAGATAACTGCGTGCTCCGCAGATAAGTTGTGCGGAAGATCTGTGTTTGCTTCTAGTAAGTTTGTCATAGTTTTTCATAGTGTTATGTTATACGTTATATAAAAATGCCGACTGAAGATTAGGACTCCAGTCGGCACGCTCGGGGTGTAGTCAAGGTTGGCTTAGAACGGCACGGGGTCGTCGTTCTGCGGGGCTACTCCGCTGGAAACCACGTCGGCCTCCTTCGGGTCGAATGAAACAGACAAGAACGGCTGACCCTTCTTGCTTGTTTTCTTCCACGCCTTGAACCAGTAGTCCTTGCCACCTACCTCCGCTGAACCCGTAAGGTCAGGGTGAGTGTCCGACTTCTTGCGGTCATTCGTAAAGAGAGCGCCGCTGTTATTGTTGTCGTATTGCTTGTCCATTATATTAACCCATCCAGGGTTTGTGTTTTCTTTTGATAGGAAGGTTCGCCCTTCCCGTGAGTGTTTGTTGCATCGGCATCCTTGGTGTCGTCGATGCAAAGAAGTCCGTTGAGCGCATACTTGCGTGCATAGGAGGAGGCCGAGCCAGTAATCTGGGCATCGTCCATGCCCTTCTTAACTTCAGCTTCTCTTGCGAAGGCACTAGCCTCGCTGACAATATCTCCGTGAGATTCCTCCAGCGTAGCTGTTGCCTTAACGTATACTCTGCCGCCAACCTCAACGATCTCGTCGTTGATGGTAAGGAAGCAATCGTACTTGCTCAATAAAGGCTTGAGTGCCTCTAGTATATCTTCGGCGGATCTGTAAGAGTATCCTCCGAACTTGTTAGTCCTACCCTTCGGAGCCTTCAGCTCGGTCTGGATGCACTGCATTATCTTGGGTGTATTATCTTTGGTCATATGTTTTATGGTTTGCGTTAAGTGCACTGCCCAAGAAGGGCGGTGCGAAAGCATTTTGTGCGAGCCTTAGAATTATTGCAAGAATTAATTTCATCTGCATCGCATTTAAATTGTATGAGAGTCTCGATCTGCTCGTCCTTTGTTAGCCTGCCGAATCGGTTACACTTCTGGCGTAGCCCTACTGGGTGCAGTACATCGGTACGAGCTTCTTCTAGGTATGTAGCCAAGGCACGCAGTGCCTCTGGCAGTGTAAGGTCAGAATTGTTTTGGCCGAATCTTTTCCAAGAGTTTTCAATCTTGCCAGCCCATGCGTTGCTCTGCCTGTGCAGTACGCCTCGGACTAGGCCAGTGCTATGGCAGTGATCGACGACAGCGTCGTCTACCTTGCATTTAAATATAGGGCATTTCTTGGGCAGGTTGGCCTGCCTCCACTCTTTAAGTTTACTATGTGCTAGGTATTTCATTGACGCTTATGACTTTGACCGATGCCCCGTGCTTAGTCCGAGTCAATCCGTTTTTGTCGGGCTTCTTCGGGGCGAAATATTTTAGTGCCTGCTCTTTTGTATGAGCGTGCTTCATACACCTGCCGACGTAGTCGTCGGCCATCATTGAGTGCTTGTACTTTATCTCAAACAGCACGGACTAGATGTCGGTGTATACCACGTGGAAGGCACCGTTGCCATGCAGTCCCATGATGTTGAACTCCACCCACTCAAGGGCTTCCTCGGGTTGCATTCCGTCACGTGTAACGAACACGTCTATGAGTAGCTCGTAGCTGTAGCAAAGGACTCCTTGGTCGGTGATGCCTAGGACTGCTGAGTCGCACCCGCCAAGTTGTATAGCGTCGTCACTGATGTAGTGACCCTGCTCGGTCCAGTCTATAGGTTCTAAGTCTTTCATAATTTTATTGAAAAGATACGATAAGGAAAGTGACGGCCAAGAAGAAAACAAATATAGTTAATGCGTCCATGATGTCCTCCTACTTTTTCATGCGTTTGTTCCAGTAAAGTTTCGCCATTAGCTTTGCGTTGGCGATGCCCTTCTTTACGTTGTCTGTATTCCACACGTGGTGCCAGTGCTTCTTGGTGTCGCAGTCAATTACTACTGACCTGCACTCGGGCGTGTAGTCCAAGTTGTATTGCCGCTGAATCATGAAGGCCTCGATAGCCAACTGCTCGCAGTCCTTGTCGTACACCTTGGCCTTGCCTTTTGTATTGGTGCGGCACTTGTAGTCCGCCAGAAAAAGGTTACCATCGTAGTCGTATCCCACGAAGTCTACGCTACCTGCAATCTTAAGCAGTCTGTCTGCTATGATGCACTCAGTAGCTACTGGCTTGACCTGCTCGTCTTCGATCCAGTCAAGGAAAGGTGTAGCCCATTCAGTGAAAGGGCATTCGGGCACCTCGTGCCCGTGCAACTTGGCCTGCACTAGCTCTTCGATTCTCTTGTGCACTGCAGTCCCGAAGTCCGACGAGGGTATGCTCTGTCCGTCGCTCGGGTGCTGTCGTGTACCATAGGTCATCTTCTCTACGGCCTGCCAAGGTAGCGTTGGGTTCTCCCGTGCTAGATCGGTGATCATGCGGGGCTTATATATTCCATCTAGGAACTCATCTTTGCAGATGCTTAGGACAGTGGTAACGCTGGGATAAATAGCACGGACTTTGCGAGCCTGTGCTACGGTGCTTATGTCCTCCCGAAGGAAGGCATCGAGTGTATCATTGCAGTCATAGAAGTGAGCCATCCTAGTAGTAAGAGGCTCACCCTATGCCCTGTCAATCATATTTCTTCCTCGGACATATCCATCAGGTAGTTGATGGCATCACGCACCGAATCGGTGCAGAGTGTCTCGACGAGTTGAGTCTTGTGCGAGTGCAGTTCGATCTCGGTTTCATCGCTACTGATCATGTGCATGATGTCGATTTGATTCTCCTCGATGTAGTTCAATATGTCCTCTGCGCTACGCTGTGGTAGCTCATGAGTCGGGACGAAGTATTGGTCTCCGTCTTGCAGTTCTTCGATGGTGCAGTCATCGAACTTATTCAATAGGTTCAGGCGTTGCACAACAACGTCCTGTCCTAGTTTCCTTGCTACCCCATCGGGGTAGGTGCTGATCTGTAGTTCATACATAGCGCTTGATCTATTGATGCTGAAGGACGGCGCCGTCTGCGATTGCTTCAGACAACTCCCTTCCTGTAGTTAAAACTCGACGATCCTCGTCGGTAGACCACGTGTATAACCACGTCTCCTCTCCGTCGGATTCTCTGATGCCGATGACCTCGCAGTCCGTGAGAGTAAACCTCCCATGACTGCCCGTTAGTGTAGTGCCTGTTTCGTATTTCATAATTGTGCTTGACTTGTGTTTTGTGCTAGTTATAATTAAGGAATAACTCCTTAAGGAAGTGCCCCCTACAGGGGCATCTCCTTAGTAAGAAGAATCCTTAAGGAATACATCGATGATGTCAATGACCTTTCGCATCGTTAGCTTTATCGATCATGTCGGCGGCACGGCAGTTCATGCCTTGCAACCATCCTCGCTTGTGAGATCTAGGCCTGTCGTCTACGCAGTTCCCAAACATTTGAGAGTCACGGAGGACTGCTAGGCCTGTCATTGCGTGCGCTATGTGATGCTCACCAGAGTCTGGGTCGAGGTCTTCGCCTTCATACCAAGCCGTGAGGTGCCGCCATACAGCGTCGTAGTATACCGATGCTCGGACTCCTTCTTGGCGCCAGTTGTAGGCTCCGTATTTCAAGTCTCCGTGCAACTTTACTAGGCCGCACTCCATTAGGACTGGAGCAGGAAGGCCAGAGATAGGTGCCTTGCGGATACCTACTCTGTCCTTGGGGTTAGTGCTTTTAGTATCGCTCATAGTGATAGCTTTCCAAGCTCTTCCTCTATGTCGTATCCTCCCAAGGCCTGCTTGAAGGTGTCCAAAGCCCTGCGTGTTTCGATCCGATCGCTCGGCTTGTCTAGCGGGTCGTCAAGGATGTCCTTGAGGTATTGAATGCCAACACGGAGTTGAGACAGCTCGGCCAAGGCCAAGTGAGTGTAGCCCTGCTCGCTGATGGGAGCTTGGCGTGCGTCGCACTTGAGGATTTCCTGCAGTGCATTGTCGAGAGGCTCCAACCAGTGCAGGTTGAAGTCCGATTGTATTTCTGTATTTGTTTCTGTATTTGTTTTCATAAATGGATACATGTTATTTGTTTCTGTAGAACTGAACCATACTCTGGACACTATCTGTCAGTCTGTCGATTATGTATTTAGGGTTAACGCCCTCTGCTATCTTGAGATTGTCGAGGATCTTAGAGTCAGACTCCCGCCTGCCGAGCGTGCGGCCAAAGCCGTAACGCCCGTCAGTGAAGGCGTGACGCCCGTGCGAGATGCTGATTAATACCATAGGCTTGTCGTCTACGATGTAGGCCTGTCCGATTTGTAGGTTTGATTTAGTTGTCATAGTTATGATTCGTATTCTTTGCATCCCATTTGAAACCCGAATGAATAGTCGGCGTGCCGATCGTCTTTGATTTCGTATGGAGGGTTGAAGTTGTCCCCAGACATAGCGTCTGCGAACCCCTTGTTGTATGCCGTCCGAGACAGGATCATGGTGTCCTCGCTCGTAGCTCTTAACTTCTTTACCAAGGATTCAATCCTCTCAAGCCTCTCGTAGTAATCGTGAGGCTCGGGTTCGTTGAGTGCATCTTGCACCTCTGTATGTAGTTGGTATATTATTTTTTTCATAGTTAGTTTGTGTTAGTTGGTTATCCTCTCGTCCACTCTTCCCAGTCGGTAAGCATCTCAGCGGGAGCGCACTCTGTAAAGATTCTGAATTCATTCACCATGCGTGGTGGTGCCTCAAAATTACAGGTTCGCAGTGCCTTGGTGCGTAGCCTCTGGACAAAGATGTCGTGAGCTTTAGCGGGGTCATCGTCAGCCTCCACTAGGAGGCGTTTGAATTGTTCCCATGCGGGCTTAGGCTCGGGCAGTATTGTCCAAGCGGTCATTCGTTTTTTAGGTTCCATAGTTTGTGTTGGTTAGGTGTTTGTTAGTTAGTTATTTATAGAAGATATGCCGACCGATCTTGCAAGTCTTTTGCATGGAGCTAGCCCAGTATGGGTCGCAGTAGTCAGCGTGATAGTGATCGGCACCGCCCGTGTAATTGGTCGGGGCTGAGTGCACGATAGCAAGCGCTTCGTGCCACCGAGGGTGCCGCTTTGCCTTGGCTAGCAGGGTAGCAATCTTGCCACTGTTCCAACAGCTGAACTGCTTGCGCTGTAAGCACACCTGCTTGGCCGTGAGCCTGCGTTTGACAGCTCGGTTGAGTATAACCTCATGCACTGCCTGCATGGCCCCTTCAGCGTACTCTCCGCCCGCTTCTAGGATGAGTGTAGCCGTCACGATCTCGGACTGATTAGCCGAGAGGTTCGACAGCGCAGTCAGCGCTGTAATTAGAATGATTCTAAATGTCTTCATAGTTATGTAGGTTAGTATCCGTTTGCTTCTGCCCAGTCTTCAATCTTGTGAATGACTTGGTCTGGGACTGAGTGCTCGTGGTCTGTGCCATTCGTCAGCTTGTCTGTCTGTGACAGGCAGGCTAGGCTTGCAGTGTAGCGCCCTCTGGATACCCAGCACTGAGTGCTAGGATCGTCGAGCGGATCGATCTCAAGTTCTACGTGGTAGTCGTTGATGTTGGTCTTTATGATTTGCATAGTTTCATTGGTTAGTGTTAGTGCGACGCAGTATGCGTCTACCCAAAAAGCCCCCTAGCGAATAGCTAGGAGGCTGTGTGGATTATCCAAAGGAGACTACGTTGACCAAAGACTTATGCTCCCACTTGCCATCAATTATTTCAAACAAATCGACCGAGTCGTTTGTAAATTGTTTGGCGAGTTTGTTCTGTCTTTCTTCAGCTACTTTTAGTGAGTTTGAACGCACTATCTTTTTGTGGTGCGGATACACGGGTTGCCAGTCACCGACTGTGACTGCGTATTTATAATTACTCATGATATTTGATTGGTTGATTGGTTTAAGATTTTATTAAATCTTGAAGGTCATCAGCGTCCATAGATGAAAGAGTCAAAACGTCATCATCAAAAGCGAATTGATCTCTTGTCTTTTTGATCCCGTCAATGACCCCGTCTAAGTTAATGCGATATAGGCATAGAGCGTCATGCAAATTCATGTCGCAGTCATCATATTTCGCAGTCATGATCTGAATAGTAAGTTGGTCTCTAGATGAGACTAATGAGTCGATTAGTTTATTCATGGTTTGTTTATTGGTTTGTGTGTTAGTCAGACGCAGTATGCGTCTACTCAAAAAGCCCGCACCGATTAAGGTGCAGGCTGAGGGTTGGGTTACGCTTCAAGTGCGTCCCATTTGTCCATCCATGCGGTCCAGGCATCGTCGGACTCCTTGAGGGTTTTAGCAGGTATGTCTTTCGAGTTACCGAAGTCATAGATCGTAGCCGAGGCTTCGTTGCCGATGATGACATAGGCAGTGATTCCGTGCCCGTCTTTGGCGAAGGACAGTGAGCCTTCTTCGGTGCCAAGCACCCAGTCTACGGCCTCTGTAGTAGATGGATTTTTGATGCGGTCTTCACCGTCACTAGCTGATACTAGCTTGAAGCCTGCAACCTCTTGGAAGTGAATGAAGGAGCGGAGAACTTTATTATAATCAGTCATAGTTTGTATTGGTTGTGTGTTAGAAATAAGCGGAATGCTTACACCCAAAAAGCCCCAGCCTTGAAGGGCTGGAGCTGTGTGGATTACTGCAGTAGTGCGTTAGTGGTTATTTTTGTAAACTAACAGCCCAAGGACTGTGTCTAACTTGTAAGTCGCATAAATCTGCGTTCTGCATAAGATAGTATTCATCCTTGAACTGTATTAGAAGATTGAAGCCATCTCTGATTTCGCCGTCCGATAGTGTGAGAACCTTTAATCCTTCCCAAGTTTCTTTATTAAAAGGAAGAAGTTGTTCGGAGTTAGTTTCTATATGGTAAACGGAGAAGAGTTCGGTGTTTTGTGTGTTCATAGTTTGTATTGGTTTGTGTGTTAGCCAGAGGCAGTATGCCTCTACCCAAAAAGCCCGCACCTTGTGGGGTGCGAGCTGTTGGTTTACAGGTCTTTGGATAGTTCGTGCAGGAGGAGCTTTGCCTTTAGTATCTCCCGACCATCTTCGCTTTCATGCGTCTCCAAATATGACTGCAAAAGCGTTTCGATGGCGTATTCGATAAGCTCCGACTTCACTCGCTTGCTATCCTCGTCATCGCCCTTTGAGTTGATGTTGATAATAGCTTCTGGAAGACTGTTCATAGCGGTTTTTACTCCATTTAGTATCATAGTTTTTATTGGTTATGTGTTATTGGCTCTCCCCATTTACAGCAGGCTTGAGACGCTCTCAGAGTTGAGGCTGGGTTACCAATCTATGTCCCACTTGCTACGTCATCGAGGCCGAGTTGGCCACCTATCCACTTCCAGACAGGTCATCCGAGGTATCACCGTATCGAAGGCCGAGTCGCTGTCATGTATCCGCAAGTCCAAAGCTCAAGGCAGTGGGTCTTCTGAACGGTAGAGATGCTAGCGGTCGACATCCGAGGTCGGAGTCGGTAGCGTTTGGACTGGAAAAGAACAGGAACTGCTCCTCCAGTATGTGCTTAGATTGTGAATAGTCAAGAACATTGTATAACTAAATATGAAACCGTTTATCCAAAATAATGAAACTATTATTACTTTCACGGCCGTAATCCCCTTATATGTTTCCGTAAGTCGTTGATAACGCTTTCGTAAGTCGTTGATACGCTTTTGTAAGTCGTTGATTATCAGTAAAGGGTCAAAATCTAAAATGCACAGCAGGGCACCTAGGAAGCCCTACACGGCGTCCGATTTTCGACTGGCACCCTACCTCTCGCAAGCCCTTGGAAGGCCATACAGGGCATTTCCATCTTAATGAGATTACTGTCTCAATAAGCCCTATAGCCACTCCACTTAAATGAGATATGCTTATGCTGGCAGATTAGAGTAGAGTAGAGTAGAAGAACTCATGCTGTGATCCTTTCACTCATCGAAGAAGAAAAACTTATCTCATGCCAGAGCCGACCTTAGGATTAGCCGAGCTTATGCCAGCGCACTGCAGTAGGAATGCTTATGCTAGCCCTGTTGATAATGAGTCTCAGTCTCAATATACCTACGGGGACTTACTGTTGCGACCCAGTCTCAGTTAGGGGGGGTGGGGGGCTATCATTAACTGACTAGATTTTTGTGTATTTCATAAACCCCACCTTAAAAAAATACCCAACTCATAGGGCAAAGCCAGGGCCACCTAACTAGGTTCCTGTACTCCTTAAGGAGTCTCTTGTCTTTGGTGCTTCCTTATTTCCCTGGCCTCTACGGGCCAGGAAAAGAACTTAAGGTATGAACTCCCTAAGGAGTATAAAAGCATTATACACTAGTTTTTACTTGACTGTCAAGTCCTATTTATAAATAATGAAGAAATGCTAGAGGAACCAAAGAATAATTCTGCTGATGAAAAGGCTGCATTGATGCAGGAAATCCAGGGCGCCATATGGGAAGTAGCCGAGAAGAAAGAGATTGATAAGGTCCGCAGTCTATCTAGGCACAGTCCCGAAAAGGTTGCGTCCATCCTGTATCTGTATAGCACTGGCAGTAGCCAGACTAGGATAGTAAGGAAGTACGGGATCAACAGAGAAACTGTAATCAGTGTCCTGTCGGACTACACGGATCACCTGGGTAAGTTCAAAGAGTTAAGCGGCAAGATTGCCGCTAAGAACTACTTGAACCTCAGTAGCCTAGAGGAGGACCTGATTAACTCCGTAAGGGAAGACCTAGAGTCAGGAGAGCTAAAGCCTACGGTAAGGGACCTAAAAGAAATTTCGATCTCTGTGTCCAATGCAGCAAGGCAGGCCTTTACTTCACGTGGCGAAGCCACGCAGATAACAGAGGACCGCCAGGTCATTACTCAGGAGGACTACGAAGAAACTATTAAAGCGGCCCGAGATAGGATCGCTAATCTCAAGAAAGCTGAAGAAGCAGAACTAGTACAGGAGGACACAGATGGGTAAAGGATGCGCACCCCGAAAGGGTCACAACGCTGCCAAGCAGCGTAAGAACTACGACGACATTGACTGGAGTAAAAAGCCAGTAGCACCAAAGACTGAGCAGCCGCAGAAGTCTAAGTAATGCCTATTACGTTTACAGAGCACCCTATAGTGCGTCCTCCTACGGATGAGGAGATAGTCCTGCTTGGTGAGCAGGACCCTCAGCTACTAGCGGCCCTGCACGAGGCTCACGAAGGTAGAATCAAAGCAGCTGAAGAGGATCCTATGCGATACGGCTTTGACCTAGAGGGCTGGGGCAGGATCCGCAACGGCCTTCAGAAGAACAACGAAGTCCTGGCACTGGGTGGTAACCGCAGCGGCAAGACTACTGGCTGCGCCAAGATGCTAATGGAGGCCGTCACCGAAAGCATGGACGGTCATATCGTATGCTTCTCTCAGAACGCAGATACGTCCATCAAGGTGCAGCAGGCTGCAATCTGGGAGATGATGCCCAAGGAGTTCAAGCGCAAGACTAAGAGCGTAGACGGATACATTAACTACTCTATGCAGAACGGGTTCACTGCATCGTCGTTTATCTTTCCAGATACCAGGACACGTGTAGACTTCAAGACCTATACGCAGTACAGCAATAACCAGACTATCCTAGAAGGTTTCGAGTTCGGGTTCAGGCAGCCCGAAGGGCTGAACATTGGCGCCTGGCTGGACGAATACCTTGGAGATGCAGCTCTAGTCAATACCCTTAGATTCCGTCTGGCTACTCGGGACTCCAAGATGCTTATAGGATTTACACCTATCGATGGCTATACCCCTTTTATATCAGAGTACCTAAAGAACGCAGAGACCCTTAAGACAAAGCCTGCGGCTTTGCTAGAGAACAAGGCGGTGCCTATAGAGCAATACAGCCCTAGTCGTGATGCCTCTGTAATCTACCTGCACTCAGACGAAAACCCGTTTGGTGGTTACGAACGTATAGCCAAGGACTTAGTAGGTAGGCCTGACTCAGAGATACTGGTCCGTGCCTACGGCGTCCCAGTTAAATCAGCAAATGCTTTGCTTCCTTACTTTAATACAGAGGTCAATGTACTTACGGCGGAGCCAAACAAATACGGGATGCAGTTCCCCGATATATCGAATAAGTCCAAGTTCAGTTGCTACCAGGTAGTTGACCCTGCAGGCGCAAGGAACTACACCTGCATCTGGGCTGGAGTAAACGACAACGGAGAGGTGTACATCCGAAAGGAGTGGCCAGACCGTGACAGCTTTGGGGAGTGGGCAATCTTCGGAGATCCCAAGTGGAGATACGGCCCAGCATCTAAGAAGGTAGGCCTCAACGTAGAAGGATACTGCGAGCTATTCAAAGAAATCGAAGAGGACCTAGGTATAGAAGTAACCGAGCGCATTGGGGACTCCAGGTTCTTTGCAAAAGAAAACGAAAACAACGACGACCTGTTTACTTCGTTCTATGATTTTGGTCTTAGCTTTATACCGTCAAACGGAGCAATGGAAGACCAGGGCATTACAGCCCTGGACGACTGGTTTAACTACAACCCTAACGTAAGCATTGATGCAAGTAACAGGCCACTGTGCTATATACACAAGGACTGCGGAAACCTTATAGATAGTCTGATAAACTATAACAAGCAGGGAAAACCAGACGAACCACTAAAGGATTTCTTCGACGTAATACGATACTTAAGAATGTCTAACGGAGGTGAAGGACCAGACTTTATGTCCAGTGCATCCATGCAAACAACCAGAACAAATAAAGGAGGATATTAATATGCCTAAGAAAAGACTTAAGACAATAGCTGCAGAGCACGAAGTGCAAGTAGATGAAATTGTAGAACTAGTAGAAACAAAGCTACCAGAGCATACCATTACGGGCACTGGCTACGCCAGGTGGATAAACGAAGAAGGGCAGGAACTGCTGGCCGAAGCCGTTGATATACCAGAGCTTATGCCTAAGCGATACAGGGGCATAGTGCATTCAAAGGCCCCGAACCGCAGCTATATCTATGTTTACATACACGAAATAAAAAAGAAGGTACCAATGGTTATTGCTCGTAAGTTTGAGGACTGGCTAACAAAAGGTAAAAATGTAAATGTCGAAGCCATTGAAGACGAAAGGGGCACATCTTATCGTTATGTCCGATGAAAAAGATATTACTCTAGATCCAGAATGGATCGAAGAACAGGTGCACCGTCTAGCTGGATGGGAGTATCTGAATCGTCACGTAAGGCACGAATTAGACAAGGCTATGCTTCCACAAGAATTATGTGATAAAATTGGCGTTCACAAGGGTTACATCCACGAGATGACAAAATCAATCCGAAAAAAATTAAATGCAAAATAAATCTACTTTTGAAGCCTTAACATACGTTGATGCAAACCCCGATATAAATGCACTGCGTAACGCCTACGACGAAACGGTAAACGAACTGGAGTCCTATTTTGATTTATGTCGTACAAGTTACGACGACCGCAGAAACTGGTGGCCAGGCAAGAGCCGTGATCACCGCAAGCATGGAGCAGACGCATTCCCATGGGAAGGCGCATCTGATACAGAGAGTCACGTAATCGACGAACGCATTACACGACTGGTGTCCCTCTTCATGTCTTCGCTTAACCGTTCAAACATTCGGGCTTACCCAGTAGAATCCAGCGACATTTCTCGTGCAGAGATCGTGTCTTCGTTCCTGAAGTGGATGACTACCAGCGGATATATTCCACGCTATAAGCGTGAAATGGAACTAGGCGCTAACTACTTGCTAGAGCGAGGCCTCTTAATTACATACGTTGGGTGGCATAGTGAAGACCGACAGTTTCTGCAAAAACTTACACTAGAACAGATTGCAGAACTTGACCCAAATATTTTTGGGGCAGTGCAGTCAGGAGAAAAAGACGACGAGCTGGTTTTTATTCTGCAAAACATTTTTGAAGGCGTCACAGAAAAACGTGCAAAGAAAGCACTGAAGGAACTTAGGGATGCAGGCGAGGCCGAGCTACCTGTAGTTCGCAGGCAGATCAACGCACCAGAAATTAAAACACTAGCCCCCGACGGGGACTTCTTTTTTCCTCCGTATGTAACTGATCCGCAGCGAGCGCCTTACTGCTTCTGGCGGACTTACTATACAGCTCAAGAACTAGAGAACAAAGTAGCAACTTCAGGCTGGGACGCAGACTTCGTTGACTACATCATTGAGCACTACCGAGGGGTAAACATTGATAGCCTTGAAAGAGAACAGGAAGGCCGCCGTAGTACTAGCTTGACCGATAACGCTTACGAAGCAAATGAACTAATAGAAATCGTGTATGCGTACCAACGGCTGGTCGACCCTGAAGATGGATCCGAAGGAATCTACTGCACTGTATTCCACAAGGAGTACAGCGGAGACAATAACGAGGCGCCTGCCTATGCAAAGCGTGAACTACTTAACGGCTATGAGGACTACCCAGTTGTAGTCACTAAGCTGTCTGAAGACAGCAAGCGCCTGTACGATACAACAACGGTCCCAGACTTACTTCGTGGTATACAGAACCAAGTCAAGGTAGAGCGTGACTCCAGGATCGACCGCAATAGCCTAGCTACCTTACCTCCAATTTTGCACCCAGTAGGACAGGCACCTAGCGACTGGGGGCCAGGTCGAATGATTCCATATCGCCGTAAGGGCGATCTGGACTTTGCGCCTACTCCTGCTTATAACCAGGGTTCAGTAGAAATGGAAGTTAACCAGTCTGCTCAAGCAGACCGTCTAGTAGGACTGGACGAGAACTCTCAGATCTCGAGTGTACGCAAGCAGTTCTTAGTAGACAAGTTCTTGCAGCACAACGCAGAAGTAATGCGCATGGCCTATCGTTGCTTCCAGCGCTTTGGGCCAGACGAAGTGTTCTTCCGTGTAACTGGTGTACCAGATCCTCAGGTTATGGACCGAGGCGACCCAGATGAAAACTTTGATATTACCATTAACTACGATGTCTTGAACACAGATCCCAAGTCTCAAGAGGTTAAGCTAGCTCAAATGACTCAGCTTATACAACTGGACCGCAACGGACGTATAGACGTTGACAAGTTGATTTCTGTTCTTGCGGGTTCGGTTGATCCTATACTTGCGGACTCTGTCCTTACACCTGTCGAAAATGCACAGCAACAAGTAGTTAAGGATGTAACCGATGACTTAACCAAGATACACGCTGGCATCGAAATGCCAGCACGTGCAAGCGGAGGACAGATTGCTATGCAAGTCCTTGAGCAATACGGTCAACAGCCAGACATTCAGCAGAAGCTACAAGAAGACGAAGCCTTTGCTGCTAGGTTGCAGAAGTACGCAGGTCAATATCAGTTCCAGATGCAGCAGATGCAGAACGCTGAGATTGGCCGCATAGGTACAACCCCTGCACAGATGGGCGAAGTGGGCACCCAGGAAATGCCGCAATACTAATATGGAAAAACCTCAGATCGAAGAAGACATCGAGCACCTAAAACGGCACGATTCATTTAACCGCTTTATAGATTTTGTAAAGCAGATGCGGGAGGAGTGCATCGCAGAGATGTACGAGTCCCCGACGGACAAGATCCAACAACTTTCAGGACGTATACTTAGTTACGATCAGATCATAACTATGTCTACCTGGGGCAAGCATTCCCCTTCGGAGTAATTTCTTAGCACGCATTTCGTGTGCTATAATGCAAAACATAGCTATCGCTCGGCGTTGAAGAGTGGAATTATATGAACAACGAAGTCACAACGGGAGACGCTGAACCCGAAAACTCTACAGCGGAAGAAAAAACAAATATATCAGCGGAGGATTTTGCGATTCAACGCTTAGGGCAGCCAGCCCCTGAACCCGAGGAGGAAGAGACTCCAGAGGTCGAGGAAGAGGTTGCTGACGAAATTGCTACTGAAGAAGAAGAAGGTGCAGAGGAATCGGACGAGAGTACCGAAGACGAAGAACCCGAAGCTGAATCAGAAGAGCAAGTTCTTTCTCAGATTGATTTAGACGAAATGTCCGAAGAGGAACTGCGGGAACTAGCTGACAAGCTAGGCAGCCGTGCAGTAGCCCGCTTTGGAGAACTCACAGCTAAACGTAAGGCAGCAGAAGAAAAGCTACAACAAATTGAAGCTAAACTTTCTGCCGAGCAAAGCAATCCACTGCAGCCCAAGAAGGAAGTTAAGAACAATCCGTTTGATAGCGTAGATACTTTAGAGGATCTACAATCTAAAGCAACGGATGCTAGTAACGTCATTGAATGGGCAGAGGACATTATGTTCAACGCAGACGGATACGAAGCTGATGATGTAGTCACAGAAGTAGAAGGCAAAGAAATGACCAAGGCAGATGTCCGCAATGCTTTATTGCAGGCACGCAAAGCCAGGGATAAGTTTCTTCCTGCTCGCTTAGAAGAAATCCAAAAGGTTGAACAAAGCAAAAAAATGCAAGAGCACCTCAGTGCTCAAGCTGAAGCTGAGTTACCGTGGATGACAGGCGAGGACAACGATACACGGCGTGAATACGAGGCTATCATGAAGGACCCTAGGGTCGATACATTGATGGATAATCTTCCCGCTGACGTAAAGGCTCAGATGCCATATCTACTAGCGCACGCAGCTAACAGCATCTACGGCAGGAAAGAAGTAAAGAGTACTAAGTCTAAAGTAAGACTTAACCCTTCTAATACTTCTACCCCAAATGCCGCAGGTTCTGACAAACCAGTTAACCGCACAAATAAATCAATCAAGAACTTGAGTACTCAGTTTAAGCAATCAGGAGACAAAAGTGACTTCATTACTCTCAGAACTCTTCAACTACAAAATAGATAAATCAAGAAGCTCTGCTTCTTGAACTAATTAATTAAATCATAAAATAAAATGGCATTCTCAAATACATTCGACACCACTAATCCTGGTTCCGCTGTTTCTAATCGTGAAGACCTTACAGATGTACTTACCATCTTGGCTCCCGAAGAAACTCCCGTTCTATCATCTGCTTCTAAAAAGAAGTCTGGTGCTACATTCACTGAGTGGACCGTAGACGCTCTTTCCGCTCCTAGCACTGCTGGAGTTCGTGAAGGTGCTGACGTTGGTCAAACAATCGGTAACGACGCCGACCCTGGTTTCATCGACAAGTTTTCTGGTCGTGCTCGCCTTGGTAACTACGTTCAAAAATTCCGCCGTGCCTTCCAAGTCTCTGACTTGCAAGATGCTGTTGAGTCCGTTGGACCTGCCAAGATTGCACAAGCTGAAGCTAAAGCAATCCGTGAACTAAAGCGTGACGTCGAGGCTACCCTACTTGGTACTCAAGACCGCAGCGTTGAAGACGGAGTCAATACACCTTACGGCCTTCGTGGTCTCGGTGACTGGATCGACTCCGCTGGTCCTGCTGACGTTACTGCTGGATTCCGTACTCCTGCGTCTTCGATCTACGACATCAGCACTTCTGGTGCATTCAGCGAAGCTGCATTGAACGACTTGATCTCTTCGATCTATCGTGAAACTGGTAGCTCCAACAACCTTATGCTTGTTGCTGACACTGGTCTTCGCCGCACGATTGCTGACTTCGCTCGTATATCTGCTGGAGCAACTGAAAACATCCGTAGCGTAAACTACGACGGTAACCGTGCAGAGATCAAACTCTCTGTCGAGCTATACCAAAGTGACCACGGCATCGTGTCCATCGTTAACATGAACCCAGATACTGCTCCTGCAACTATCGCAGGCGGTACTGACTACAACGACGGATACCTCATCAACCCTGAGTACTACGGCGTGCACGAACTGATCCCTATGGGTTCAACTCGTCTGCCTAACGAAGGTGGAGGCGAACGTGGATTCTGCGATTGCACACTAACGCTTGGTGTATACCACCCTCAAGCGCACGGTAAGATCACTCAGTAATACTTGCTGAAATTTCGGGGAGCCAGATTTTTCTTGTCTGGCTCCCCTTTTTACCATTAGCTTTAAAGTATGTCTATTATTACAAACGCACCCAAGTATTCAGACGACGAGGTCAACAAGGCCTTTATGGATGAAATTAAGAACGGCTTCCAATTAGAAAAGCGGACCGAGGCAACTCGTGTCAACCAGGCTCGTAAAGAAGCCTCACAAGAAAAAGGAAAAGTGCACCCCGTGCTAGGTCGTTGCGTAGCAACTATACCGCACCGTGAGTACTTCCGACTCATTAAAAAATACGGACAAGAGACAGTGCATTCCAAGGAGTTCCTGGCTTATTTCCAAAAGAATTTTTCAGACCTTACGCCTAACAAACTTTAATGCTTACTGATGCAGATAAAACCTTACAGCGATTTATATAAACTAATAGTTGCACTATCTGGCGTAGGTACCTTTACCCCAGAAGAAAAGGTTAATATAGAGCAGTTCGTTAATCGAAGGGCATTTGAGGCTTACCGTGCTAGCCCGAGCTGGCCACGATACGCAGTCATAGGCGAAGAGCGCACAATCAGCGCAGACGGCACTATACCTTACACGGAAGCTAGCCTAGACGATATATCAGACTTTCAGCGCATCTATCGGCAGCAGCCATTTAATCGCAACTCTGCATTAGAGTACGAGTTCTATGTGGACTCCAACGGCGCTCACGTGCTTAACCTTGTTGCCAACGACTCGGGTAAGGTATTTGTGAACTATCAAAAAGAACTTCCTGCGTTTACAGAAGCATCCGCCGATATACCTTACGAGTTCTTTTTCTTTTTAGGGCATGCAGTTTATGCCGACTTTCTTCGTATGGATGGTCAGCACACGAAGGCCCTGCAAGAGGAGGGCATAGCTAATACTTACCTGGCACTAGAACTAGAGAAGATTGACCTTCGGTCAAACAACAATACAATCAACAAAAAGTTTTCAACTTATGTGAATCGGCAAGCCCGATAGCACTTAACCCCCGTGATATAATACTCAATTATGGCAAGTTCAAGAAATAACGCACTGGAGTTCAGCTCCGTAGGTTCAATAGTAATCAATGCAGCTGACGGTGTTGCCTCAGGTTCATTTGGGGCAATTCAATTCCTTAAGGATTCAACTCTTTCATCATTGGTTGCTACTAATGTTACTAATTACCAAGACCTCCTTGCATCGTTTGGAGCAGGAACAATTATATATGGTAACTTTACTAGCGTAGCGGTAAGCGGTGGACTAGTGCAACTACACAAGGTCTAGTATGCACATTAGCCTTGATTCAGCCCTGGGTCGCCAGCGTCGGCTGAACTCAGTGGGCGAGACTATCAGTTCGATAGCTCCTCTTGCGGCAGCATACAGCCTCCGTAGTCTTACTGGCGGCGATCCTAGAGCCGTACGTGTCCGTCGATCCAGTGATGATGCCGAACAGGACTTTACTGCTTCTGAAATAAACTCTGGAGCTTTGGTTGACTTCGTTGGTTCTGGTAATGACGGCTTTGTAGACACTTGGTATGACCAATCAGGCAATGGCAATCACGCTATAAATGACACGGATGCTGAACAACCAAAAATAGTAAGCTCTGGTTCCTTAATAGCTGACGGCATAGATTTTGACGGAAGCGATGATACATTAACCGCTGCTTCTGTGTCTGGTTTTGGAGCAACCATTTCAATGTTTGAAGCGTCCATAAGGGATAGCGGTGGAGCTGCTGTTTTATCAATGGGTTCAAGTGCATCTACTGGTAATACTAATTTTGGCATAGTAGAAGGTGCTTCAGTTACACAAGCTAGCGTAAGAAATACTTCATCCAGAACAGTAAACGCATCGGTAAGTGGCTCAACTAGATTAGGTTTTGCAGTTACAACAGGTCAAACTTCTACGAAGGTAGGAGCCTTGGGTGGAACTTTAGTAGAATCAACGGATGATTATGGTAACGACTTTACGTCAGGAGAGCTTAATACAATTTTCTTTGGAAAACTAAGAGTTGGAAGTGGAAGTAGTTTTAATGGTCATATTAAAGAAGCACTGATTTATACTACCGATCAGTCCTCAAATCGTGATGCCATTGAAGCTAACATTGCTAATTACTATAATATAACTCTCGTATAATGTCTTACTTAATATATGCAAGCAAAGAAGCCGCCATTGAACGTGCCGACGAAGAAGGCAAGGAGATTGGCTATAGCTACTGGACGCAGGGTATAGGCACACGCTGGCGTACCTATCCCAAAGAAACCTCTGACTATATGTGGGCATTGGACGTAACTAACTACGATCTGGACGAGTCCGAGGAGTCATCAACGGTTGATCACTACACACCCCTACCTGACCCTGACGACGATTAAATGCTATGGAAGATATTATATACAGATCAGCAATCGGAACAGGAGGCTTTATAGCTACCATTGAACTAGCTCCCGTCAACGAACTGCTTGGTTTTTGCGTAGGTTTAGCGACCTTTACGTATATGACAGCATCCGCAATCAAGGTAATCAAAGAACTTAGAAAGAAATAATATGACACCAGAACTGATAGCAATGCTCGGAGGAGGACTCAGTGGCTTCGTAATGAAGCTCATTGGCGCACAGATGGACAACCAGGCCCGTCAGTTTGAGCGTATGATTACGTCCCAGCAAACAGCGGATGCTTCGGCAGATGCAGCCGCAAAGCGCAGTGCTGGTGTAATTGTTCGTAGGTTCCTCGTTGTATCCACCGTCTTTGCCATTGTAATAGCCCCATTTGTCTTTGCATGGTCAGATGTAGGGGTAAGTGTAGCCAGGGAAACAAACGGCTTTCTGGGGTTCTTCAAGACCGTCAAATGGGACACTGTGCAGGGCTTCGTCATTTTACCAGAAATTAGGCAGACTGCCCTAGCCATCGTAGGCTTCTACTTTGGTTCATCACAAATTAAATGAATGAAGTTTTACAAATCATTGCATCCCTATGGCCTATCGGTATTGGCGTTATTACGCTTATTGTCGTGCTAGCTAGGATGCACTACAACCTAGAAGCTCTAACAGAGAAAGTAAAAGTTCTGTTTGATTTTCACAACAAAAGAAACAAATAATTATGAATCCAAGAAAACCAGTAGGTAAATCAGGCAAAGGCTCTTGCGGCGAAATGGGCGGCATGGGTAAAGGTAAAGGCAAGGGTCGTCGTTCTTACTAGTGCCTAAGAAAGCAAAGAGTGCAGGTAAAATATGCTCGGCTGGTAAGGCCTGGGCTAGACGGACGTTTGATACGTACCCTTCCGCTTATGCTAATATGGCTGCATCCAAGTACTGCAAGGACCCTAACTACGCTAAGAAATCGAAAAGTGCAAAACGCAAAAGAAAGTAATGTCACAACTAGCGCAATGGAGAAAACAGAACTGGGTAAGGATTGGAATTGATGGATCTATCAAAGGACCTTGCGGAACGTCGAAGGATAAGAAAAACCCTGACCGTTGCCTCCCTAAAAAAAAGGCTCTCAGTCTTACGAAATCGGAGAGAGCAAGCACTGCTAGAAAGAAAAAGAAAGCAGGGGCCAGAGGACAAACCGTAGTATCAAACACACCAAAAGCAAAAGTAAGAACTAAAGCATAATGTCAGACAAGTCTAAGATGAAGTGCAACGTACCACGCCGTGAAGTCCAAGGCGGGAAGAAGTTCGTTGTGAAAGCCTGCCAAGGCGGAAAAGAAAAGATCGTAAGATTCGGCGATGCTAATATGTCAATCAAGAAAAGCCAACCCGCCAGGAAGAAAAGCTACTGCGCTCGTAGCGGAGGTATAAAGGGTAAGAGCAATAAACTATCTGCTAACTACTGGAGCCGCAAGGCTTGGAACTGCTAACCAATAACTAAGGAACACATTGTCACGCTATAGCTCATACGGACCGACGGACGACCCCATAAGAGATGATATGGACGTGGGGTTCGTCGGGTTCAATACTTACAGCCGTCCCGACCAGCTACCCTCTGGGATGCTGGCTAACAGTTCAAACGGGCGCATTGGCAAGAATGGCGAGTGGCAGGTAAGAAAGGGCATCAGCGTAATCAAGGCGCCCTTTGCTTCTGGTGATGCCGTCCTAAGACTACCTACTGGTCCAGAAACTCAAGTCAACCCTGCAGTGGTTGGCCTACTGCCTACTACAATTAGATCCGCCAGTTTAGCTAGCAATAAGGCCCTCATTGTTATTGATGACGATGTCGTAGATCCGCTTAAGCCAGGTCACGTATTTGCAGTAGGAGACAAGATATTTGTAAAAGGTTTAACGGGGACTCCAGACCCCAACGGCTCTCACACGGTTACAGCAGTAACTGATAACGGAACTACCAGAACAATTGAGTATGACTTGGTTGGTTCCGATGTAGCCGCTTACGGCGGCTTTGCCCTTACGCTCCCATTTAATTTAGACGACGGAGGCACTAAACCTGAACTGACTACCATCACCTTGTCCCCTGTCATTGGTTTCAATATGGTTCTGGACCAAGGAAACGTTGCTGGTGTTTATTCAAGCACAACCTTCAGTGATCCTAACCAAACCAACAGTCAGTTTATTATATTAGCGTCCAATGTCAGCGCAGTAGCTACTGACCTAAATGATACTAGCGTATCAATCACGATGGGCTACCCATCAGGTGAAAACGTGCCGCCTGCCAGCAGTATGCTGCAGGCATTTAATAAGATATTTATATTCCGTGACGGCCAGACTGCACTAGAGAACGACAAGTTTTTTAGCCCCGTTAGCATTGCATCGGCCAGCACGGCAGCAGCTTCAAATATAGTTAGCGTTACTACTTCGGGTAATCACGGATTAGTTATAGGTGACGCAATTACTATTGCGGGACTTACAAATTTCCCTGGAGAGGGAGACCCCGCTGTAACAGACCAAGATCCAAACGGCACTTGGACAGTCAAGACGGTGGCAGACAATACTTCTTTTACGTATGACTTACCAGTTGTATATCAGGATGCAGCTACATATACAGTTAGCGCAACATCTAAAATATCTCCAGCATTTAAACGTGCAGAAAGTGGAACCTATACTCAGCCAACGCAAATTGTATGCGACGAAGGTGATTTTGCTATTATTAATAGCCGTGGAGTTATTCACCAAACCGAAAGTGTAGTCGACGGCAATATACTTTCAGTAATATCTCCAAGTCAAAGTAGCCAAACAAGCGGACTTACACTAGGTGAAACATTTAATGTAGCTAGGGTATACGAGCAAGGCCCCACGAAGGTTATTACCGCAGCGGTTAACAATGGAACTAGTCACGGAAACGCAGAGTATACTGGACTATATCAGATAGTTATAACCTCTACTGCGCACGGTTATGACATCGGCGACCCAATTACTATTGATGGCTTTGCAGATACTAAGACCGACGGGAAAAGGTATGTAGCTGAACGCACGACTGACACTGCGACTTTTTATGTGCCTCAAAATGGAACCGTTACAATAGATGGAAATCAAACCGTCAACCTGGCGGATGGAATTGAGTTCTACATAGACGCAGCAAAAACCACAGAGCACGCTACAGACGGTGAGTCCCTGTCTGCTACTCCTGTATTTACAAAGCAGGTATCAGTCGGCTTAGGTTTCAGCCATATGCCAGCTCCTGAGTATGCAACATATCACCAGCGCAGGCTGGTAATGCCGTTTAAATACACAGTAGATGACGCAGAAGATAGCTTTACATACAGGAAGATTCTAGACGAAGTTATTACTTCGGACATTCTGGACTCCGATACCTATGACCAGGTATATGCTCAGTTCAGGTTTAACGCAGGGACGGCGGACTTCAATGTCGGCCTGCATTCATTCTCGGACGATAAGCTACTAGTTTTCAACCGCAATAGTATTCACCTTGTAAGTGGAGCAGGACAAAGCGCAGCTACTCAGCTAATAACAAACGAGGTAGGGTGCGTAGCGAGGAAGAGTATTATACAGGTAGGGAACAACGTGTTGTTCCTATCTGACAACGGTGTCTACGGGGCTAACTTCCAGGATCTATATAATCTTCGTGGCAACGAAGTGCCACTGAGTTCTCCGATTAACCCTATTATTCAACGCATTAATAGGGGCGTATGGGACAAGAGCGTAGGCGTATACTTCGATAATAGATACTACCTGGCAGTGCCTTTAGATGGCAGCCAGGTTAATAACGCTATCTTAATCTTTAACTTTATTAACAAGCAGTGGGAGAGCATTGACACAACCAATGCGCCGAACTGGGACATCTCTGACTTAATTGTTGGGGGCAAGAAGTCCGACCGTGCCGTCTACGCAATAAATAGTCAAGGCGGCGTGCATAGGCTTGATGCTCGTATACAGGCAAAGGACTTACTTGCTACAACGATTCCTGTATCAGGGGTCGAAGCCGAAGAGCCTTATGATGTGCCAGCTTCTGTTACTACTAGGCAGTTTACCCTAGGCAGTATGGACCGCAAGCGTTGGAATAACCTAGAGTTGCACGTGCAGTCGTCTACGGATGAAGCCTCTGACTTGAGCATTAGCGCAGAACTGGAGAACCTTGACACCACCGTAGACCTTGGTAGTCTAAGCGCATTAAACTCAGGCACTACATTAGATCCCGACGAGGATGTTTCCGTCCGTGGTAGAATAGGTAACAAACGAGCATACGGGATGCAAGTCACCCTTAACAATACAGTTGGCCGACCTAGATTCAGAGGAATCAAGGTTGGCGGAGCTGAAGCATTTAGATCAACAAATACAGCAATATAAGATATGGCAATTATTACTACAGGAAAAACCTTTGGGACTACTGATGCAGTTACTTCAGTCGACCTGAACAACGTTGCAAATGCAGCTACGTTTAACGACCCCGTGGACGAAACAAGCCTTGAGCTGATTACATCAGGGGCTAACATTGGTAAACTTCAAATCAAGGACGCAGGAGTAACCAAGGCTAAAATTGAAAACGTAGCTAACCTTCGGGTTCTTGGAAATACATCAGGATCTGCAGTGGCACCACAAGAAGTAGAGATAATTGATAGCGACACAATGACTGGCGCTACTGCTACTAATTTGGCAACTTCGGAAAGCATTAAGGCTTACGTTGATTCCATTACAATAGGCGTTAATCAAACGTGGCAAAGTATGGCAAGTTCACGGGCAGCAAGCACTAGCTATCAAAATACAACAGGAAAACCCATAATGGTTGCTATTAAAAATGCAGATCTCGGCGGAGGAAAACAAGTACAAGTATCTACAGATAACTTTTCAAGTAACAGTGTGCAGCTAGGGGCGCAGGGAAATCAAGAAAACAGCGAGTTTTTCTTTATAGTTCCAAATAATCATTACTATAAATACACTGGGTCTTTTTCACTTTGGGCGGAACTAAGGTAACAATGAACCCCCTCCTGCAATCATTTTAACAATTTAAATTATGTCTATTATAAATAAAGGAACATCGTTCGCCAACGGAGAACAGCTTACGGCTGACAAGATCAACGACTTGATTGATTTGGCTACGTTTAACCAGGATGCAACCGACAGTCAAACTACTGACGTTAACTCTGCGGGTCAGATCGTAGTTAATCAAGGCGGCATAGACACGGCTCAACTTGCTACGGGTGCCATAGCTACATCTAATCTTGAAGATAGCACAAGCAAGACGGACGGCGTAACTTTTGCCAAGATGCAAAAAATTAGTTCGGGGAAGATCCTTGGTCGCACCTCAGCAAATGACGGATTAATTGGAGAATCTTTTGATTTTAAAGATGAAGATGATATGTCATCCAACAGTGCTACTGCACTATCGTCTCAGAAGAGTATCAAGGCTTATGTTGATACAACAGTAGCTGCCACAAGGTCATTCAGCAAGCCTGATTTTATTGGAACATTTGCTGCAATTCCAGCGAGCGACACGGACGTAACCATTACTCACAGCCTAGGGACAACGGACTTGATTTATTTCATTCAGATGAAGCTTCCATCTGGAGCAATTACTCAAATGAATCCAGCGTTAACATTTCCTTTTGATAATGCTGCGAAGCCAGCAGGGCTATCGGTATTTATAGAAACAAATACATTTAGTTGCAGGTCAGGCTATGGTTGGGCTTTCTGGAGAGAGCAAGGTGTAGGCACTGGTAATTCTGTTTCAAATATAAACTCTGTTAGCAATAGGACTGGTTACCAATTCAGAATCATTGCATACAAGCTTTCGTAATGAACCCCCTCCTGCAATCAGTTCAAATAGCATTGCAAAATGCTGAACAGAAAGAAGCCATTGACCTTATTGATAGGGTCGTGGATTTCTGCGTTGAACACGAGAACGGGAAAGTATTTGATGGCTGGGAAAAAGAAATGATACGTCTTATGGTTGCATACCACTGGGCGAAGCAAACCTTAATTGTTCACCACAATGCAGACGAAACCATTAGGGGTGTATTTATGTGGTATAATTGCAACAGGGATGACGGATGGAATTTTATAAATAACTGGGAGCCAGACAGAGAAGACGGAGATAGCATATTTATGGCTTTTCTTTTTTCTGAGGGCAAGGACTCCTTCAAGAAGTTAACACGGGACTTCGTTAATAGATGCCCAGAGGTCCTTACTAAAAATAAAATAGGCTTAAGATACAGAAGCGGATTCCCGAAGCGGATGAATTACAGCAATAAACTTTTTAAAAAAATCATTAACAACTAAATACTATGGGTGGCAAAGGCGGAACAACAATACAACAACCTGATCCAATCGATCCAGGTGCGTCAATGGGCGAATACCTGTTCGGGAAGGGCTTTAGCGATTACCAAGGCGTTACTGACCCTCGATTGCAGGAGCGATTGATCGGCGCAGAGGCACGGTATCGTCCTCAATATGCTGCTCTTGAGCTTGCGGACATTAATACGTTTGCTCAAGGTATTGCTGGAGGTAAAGATAACCCTCAGTATAAAAGACTTGAAGCTCAACTAGCTGGCCTAGAAGCAGGCGAGGGTGGTGTAAGTGACGCACAGGCAATGAAGATTGCTCAGTCAACGGTGGGCGCTCCTCCTTCAAAGACCAAGACTATACCTGGTAACCCACGAGCGAGATTCGGTAAAGATCGTAGCGATAAAACCGTGCCGAACCCTGACTACGAAAAACAACTGCAGGAATACAACAACGAAGTTAAGCAAATAGCTGACTCTCTTGGCGGGAATCGTGCCTCTCGGATTGCTTCTGTTAAGGCTGAGATGGCGCAGCTCGAAACACAAGGGGATCAGGCTGGATTGTTCGACCTTCTAGAAGAGCAGTCAACCCGTGCGGGTGCATTGCAACGTGAGCAACTGGGCTTACAACGTGCTGATGACGTGTCAGCATTGCAGGAGTTCGCTCCTCAAGTAGTCGAGGCTTACCGTGACGCTGATCCTTATAGCACAGAAATTGCAGAGAGTATGTCCCGAAAGGCTATGGGTCAACTTACCCCAGAGGAGCAACGTGGAATAGATCAAAGGGCAAGACAGGGAAGCCTGGCTAGGGGTCGCATCGGTGACCAGTCGTCCCTTGCCGCAGAGGCACTTGGTCGCTCGGACTATACAGCTCAGTTTGCACAACCAGCTTTTGGTATGAACCGTCAGCTAGCAGGTGACGTAGGTATGACCATTCTTGGTCGCCCTTCGTCTTCTATCGGTCTAGGTAGTCAAATGCTAGGACAGGCACAGCAAGGAGCAGCAGGACCTATGGGTCCTCAGCTATTCGATCCTAACGTAGGTATCAATATGGCTATGCAAGAGCAGTCCAATCAAGTATCACTGCTTGGGGCGCAGGCTCAAGCTAATGCAGCACGTAGCGCAGGTATGATGGGTATGATAGGTTCTCTTGGTGGTGCGGCAATTGGTCTATGCTGGGTAGCCCGTGAAGTCTACGGACCTACTAATCCTCAGTGGCTAGAGTTCCGTGAATGGATGCTTAACGATGCACCAAGCTGGTTCCGTAACCTGTACGTGAATTACGGTGAAAGAATATCTAAGTTCATTTCAAACAAGCCCCGTGTAAAATCAATCATTCGCAAGTGGATGAATACAAAAATTAAATAGTATGGCATTTCAATCAGGAACAAGAGTAGACCCCCGCATGATGCAGGCGGATTACAGCGGCTTCGCCAGAGCGGGCGAGATACAAGGTCAGGCAATGGCTAACATTGGCTTACAGATTGGTGGAGCCATTAAGGAGTACTCCAAGAAAAAAGAAAAAAAGAAACTCACAAAGCAGGGCGCAGAGCTTCTTGCTGGGTTGCCTGGAGCAGAAGGCATAGGTATTACCGACGTTGAAACCGCTATGGTAGCCATTGATAGCATGGGCGGTATTGATAATGCTCTTAGTGCATTAAATGCGTATCAATCAGGGCAGGCAAGTACTGCCGCAACAAAGCAAGCTACAGCGCAAAGCGCATCGTTGTTCCCGACGCAAAAAGAATTGCAAGAGCAAAATTTACTGCGTCAAAAACAAATATACGGACAGAGTGCAAAAGAATTTCCCTTGAGTCAAGACATATCAAGGGCGCAACTAGAGGGTATCACCGAAGAAAACCGACAAGGCCGCCTACTATTTCCGTTTAAATTAAAATCCGCAGAAGTAAATGTTCGTGCCCAGGATCAGGCTATTGCTAAATCAATAGCCGATGTTAATGCCCAAGATACTAGGTTGCGGATGGAGCAAGAAAAGTTAGATAGTGTTATTAATCAACAAGAAATTGATACAGCCAATGCTGCTAACCAAAAGCGTATGCTAAATTCAGTTATAGGAGGTAGCATGAGTAACCTAGAGTACATCCAAGCAGGCGGAGATATGAATGCACTTGCTAATGCTGAAAAATTAACTAGAGGTCAATCATTTGCTACTAATGAAAAAATGATCACGGGAATTGAAGAAAAGTTTTCATATCTTGACTACGACTACGAAACAAATACCTGGACGGACACAAGAGGCAGAAATAGATCGGGCTTACCTTGGCAGGAGTTCCCAGAGTTAATGAACTTCTTGGGTACACGAGAGTCTCAGGAGTTGTCTAATGAAGGCTTTACACTTGGCAATACATTTAATTAGTAAATAAATACATATGCCAATTACTGAAGTAACAGGCCCCGACGGAAGACTACATCACATAGAGCACCCAGCGGGTGCATTGCCGTCTCAGATTATTAAGATAGCGCAGTCCCAGATTGGGCCTGGGCCCAGTAAGCCTGGAGCTGTTAGCAATTTTACTAGGGCTGCCTTAGCTGGTGCATCAGAATTGGGTTACGATGCTTTGCAGATGATGACTGATGAGACCATCAAGCAAGGTTCATTCCAGGCTCAAACTGAACTCCTGAGGAACGCACGTTACTACGAGCCCGAGGTTTTACAAGAAGAATTAAATAAGATTGATCCCATGAAGCGTAAGCTTCTGCGTGAATCACAAAGGATTATTGGCGACACGGGCCGCATGAGCGGCGAGGCTTTTGGCGTAGACGAAGGTAGGTTTAGCGCAGACCTTGGTCGTGGCGTTGGGCAATTAGTTCCGCAAGTCTTTAGTGCTGGACTTGCTGCCGTACCTATGGCTGTCATGGAATCTCGCAGAGATGCAGAGCGAACCTTTGGAGTTCCTTACTCTGACATGACTCAGGAACAACAGGCAAAGGTTGACATTGCTGGTGGCACTTACGCTATGTTTTCGCTGGCTCTTAATAGGGTAGGCCTAAAAGGCATGGGACTAAATAAACTTGATGACTTCTTTAAGGGTAGCGCAACGGTCAAGGGAAGCGTCCTAAAAGAAATCCTTAAGGGTTCTGCAAAGGGCGGTACCGTAGAGTTTGGAACGGAGACTGTTGAAGCAGCAGCAATGGACCAGTTTTTTGCTCGGATATACGATGATGACCGAGAGTTTTCTTTTAGTGATGTCAATGACTACATGTACGAAGGCTTTATTGCTGGCATAATTGGTACTGGTGCAGGTGGCGGAACCTCGACTGTCAAGGCTTTAGCTGGAGATCCTCAGTCGGCAGTAGAAGAAACAGGCAAGCCAACAGAAGAGGGCGAATCGCTTGAGGTTCCTCGTTCAGTACAAGTAACTTATAAGGAATATGACGGCGGCAAATTACGTATCGTACCTATTGCTGTAGGCAAGGACCAAGATGCCACGACAGTAGCCCTAGAGGTACTAGCGGGTCGTTACGACAAGAGCCAAGGTTTAATTATTGATGAAACTTTTCAAGAGCAACCTCTAGACATAGGCGATCAAGAGGCAGAGATTCTCGAAGAAGACGTACCCGTAGATCCAGTGCCTGTTGAGCAGGCACCAACTCCTGAGCCAACTCCTGCAATAGAGTTAGAGGTTGATGGCGTTAAACCAGTGCAACAAATAGAGAACATTGAAAAGCGTTTAGAAGAACTTGAAGCCCTAAATGACTCTATAGTAGATCAGTATTCAGATGGTGAAATTGACCAAGAAGAATTTAGAAATAGGACTCAACCTATTACTGAAGAAATTGTTGCATTGAGAAGGCGTCAAAATGATTTGAACAAAGCCATTGGCGTATCCAATAAAACCGTTGTTCAAGATCCTGAATACCTTTCCGAGGGGAAAGACATAAGGGATAAAATGCAAAGAGGTGAAATTACCTTTGAGGAGGCGGTAGAGCAAGACAATGCCTTGCGCAGAAAAATTGAGGCAAGGATCTTCGGGGAGGAAACAGCGACTCCAACTCCTGGGCCAACTCCCGTTCAGCCAACACCTTCGCCAGATCCGACGACAGGAAAGACCGTAGCCGAACTGGCCCAAGAAGTAGGAATAACAGAGCAACAGTTCAGGGAAACTTATCCAGATTTAACCAGGCGTGCAGATGAAAGAGCAAGGTCTACAGAGGCAGAGGTAGATCCAATGACTGGCCTACCTGGCTTTAGCCTTCCTCAGAATTTAAAGAAAGGTAAACCTGGGTATCGACAAACTCAAGGCATAACCTTTGCCTCTGACTTAGAGCGTGCAGCATACAGCGCAACGACTTCAACCCGTAGCGAACCAGGTAAGCGCAAGCGTGACAGCTACCGCAAGTTGTTAGAGGGTGCTGGATATACTAGTGCAGAGATAAACACAATGGGCCGTGAAGTTCGGTCACAGATGCGTAAGCAATACAAGGGTCCAGGCTCCGAGCTGTCTGTTGCCTTGCCTCAAGACATAGTAGCCCAGGCGGACCCAGCGCAAGCACAGGCTAAGGAAGAACCTCTCTATGAATTTGTAGATCCGTTTAACGGATACCCTCAAACAAGCCCCATGACTCTTCAAGAAGTTCGTGAAGCTATGAATGATGAGGACAGCTATGAAAAATATGGTGTTATTCTAGATTCTAGGAACATGAGGGAATACAGAACGGATGAGCAACTAGAACAGCTCGGCCAAGATGTAGTAGCCGAGGCTGCACCGTTTACTGCACCGCAGAAGGCTCCTTTATCTCACGTTGAACAATCGGACATCATAGATATGGATGCCCTAGTTGAGGACATCGTAGAGAATGACATACCCGTATGGTTCTGGTATGCAGACCAGCTTGGCGAAGGTGACTTTAATCTGCCAAGCGGAGGTTCAGTAAATCTAGACGCAGGTCCTAGCTTTGCACTGCAGCCTGCTAACAGAGCGGCTGGTCGTGTATGGGCTTCCAGCAAATCGGCAACAGCAATTAACAATAAGATCTCGCAGCTTAAGTACACGGACAAGAATGGCAAAGAGCAGACGGGCTACATATTCTTGGTATCGGGAAGTCCCGACACGATGTTCTTGTTTAACAAGCAAGCGTTCTTAACTTTTTATCAAAACGCTTTTCAAGAAAAACAGGACGATGGAACATTTACGCTTCGTAATTTCTCTGATGTAAAGAAAGAAATACTTGCAAGCAGGCCAACCAAGGTTGTCAAGGAGACGCTAAAGAATCACAGCACTCTAGATAGTTTAATGAACAGCGCCGCAAGCCGTCCCTTCATTGAAGCGTTGCTAGCGCAACGTGGCAAGTCAACGCCTCTTGCTGAGTATTTAAAATCTAAGGGGTTCTTTGATATAGAGAACAGTCAATTGCGTGACGGTTTCTACAAGGATAATAACTTTAAACTTAATGACGTATTGCTTGTAGTAAAACCTACAAAAGCAGTCAAGGAGAAGATTGCCCATAAGACTTATACGACTCCCGTATACGGAGAGGTAGTTGGTGTCCCCGACAAAGCTGTAGATGCTTACCTGTTAATGCCCGATTCGGTTCGTAAAAATAAAGAGATTACAATGGACCCGCCGCAGGCGGCTCAAGTCGTAGCGCCGTACGGTGCAAGGGTAACTACTATTAAGAAGATTGTTGGTAGCCAGCAAGCTCGTAGAGCTGTAAAGAAGTTGCGCAAGGTCATTGAAGATAGCCCCGATGGGTTTACTGTAGACACTGCTGGTGAGTTTGCTACTGGCGGATACATCGTAGCCCCCGAAAAAGCTACTGAGCGGGTCATCGACAAAAACAATTTCAATGAAGAGTCCCTAACTCAATACATAATCGACAACAAGCCGCACCTTAATGTAGAGGGAGCTATGCTTGGCGGATGGTACGACAGTAAAAAGGGACGCTATGTTTTAGACGTTGTATTCGCCGTTGATACCGAGCAGGATGCAGTTGACATCGCTATATGGGGCGATCAAGATGCTATATTTAACCTAGATACATCCACAGAAATACGAACAAAAGATGATAACAAAAATCCAACGACCCCTCAAGGAGACACCCGCACGGCAAGTGAAATCCTCAGTAGGAAACC